>CETY01067504.1_pt1 | contig 15661 bp, 24 predicted proteins | sample 361551 | NCBI WGS metagenome assembly CETY01 (sample SAMEA2623135, study PRJEB7988) | marine metagenome | biome: marine biome (ENVO:00000447); feature: deep chlorophyll maximum layer (ENVO:xxxxxxxx); material: "saline water (ENVO:00002010), including plankton (ENVO:xxxxxxxx)" | depth 45 m | reverse complement strand
CATGCCAATAAGGGTGACCATTATCTTGAGTTAGAAAAGATTGACAAAGCAATGACAGAGTATGGCAAGGCCTCTCAATTTTATCCTGAAAATCCAGAGCTCCCTTACTGGTCTGCTGTTACTCTAGCTGGAGGAGGCGATCTTGAAAAAGCTTTACCAATATTTAAAGATGTTTTTGAGAAGGAACCAAAACTAAGAGAGTTAACTCCAAGACTGGTGAATGCTGGAATATTGCCAAATAACGATGATTTGATTGAGAGAATTATTCAGGCTGGAGACATAATCCCTCATGATGATGCTTTTAGGATAGAACTTGTGAATGATAGAGATTACCCCATTTATAGGAGCAAGTCAGGGCACATTAACGTGAACGCTCGCGATACTCAATTGTATTTCAAGGTTAGAGGTTTAACCTTTATAAATAAAACAGAACGTATTGAATGGAAAACTAAAAATGCATTTCGCTGGAATGACGGTACTCCATCAAAAGATTTCCCTGTTATAAATTCGTTTACATATACATTCAATGGTGTTGGAGAATCGAACATTGGACTGTTGCCAGAGATGAAGGGCTCTTCTGTAATTATATATGGGCATTATCAAGACCAAGTAGATAGTCTCAGGATTTATATTCAATAACTTTATCACCATTATTGATCTCGATGAATAAAGTTACTTTTTTTCTTTTCATTTTAAGCCTTTTAGTTCCTCAAACAGATTCAGAATCATTGCACTTATCAAATGGTGACGATTCAATAGAAATAGTACCTGGTTCCAGAATTAGAATAAACGGTCATGAGGCAATATTTCTTGGATCAAATAATGAAAGAGGAGATGCAGACTTAAAGATGCTTAATAAAAACATTACTAAGAAATTTTCATTTCAAGATATTAAACAAATAAATCTTATCAGCAGTGATTGGATTTTATCCAATATAAAAGAAAAGTCGTACAATGGATTTTAAAAAGGGCTCTCAGTGAGTAAAGTATTATCTTTGGTATCTGTGTACTTTTTATATGATAGAGAAAACAATGACCAAGTTGAAATAACCGATTCCGAAACAAAATACATATCAACATTAATATTTATACCAGCATGTGGAGCTCTGATCGGCGGTATTATCGGTATGGTAAAACCTAAACCGGTTTATGATGGTGCGATTTTTTTAAAAAAGAGCGAATGGACCATTAGGATCTAGATTAAAATTGAAGTCTATTAACATAATCATATTGCTTGTACTAGCTTTGTCACCTTTCATATACATACCTTTTATCGTAAAAAAAGAAAAACGAGACCATAATAAGTTTTTATGGGTCATTATTACCTCTTTGATAGGACTTGGACAGTGCCTTGGTTATTTAATAATAATTCTTGCATTGGGCATCAATATTTGAGATAATGTAATGTTTATTTTTAGAGTACCGGTCTTTTGTCTCTTTCTCACTTTCAATTCTATAAACAGTAGTCCACAATTCGGGTCTGACCATCTATCTAAAATTGAAATTGGGTTAACATTCTATAAGAGCGGTGAAAAAAGGTCTGAGTTAAAAATGTCAAATAATAATTCATTGCAGTATACGGAATGGCAGAAAGATGGACTAAAGAAAATAACAGGATCAATGATAAGAGTGGATGGGTATACATACAGAGATGGATTATGGAATCGGTGGTATGATAATGGAAATCTTAGAAGTTTAGTTAATTATAAATACGATAAACTGGTTGGAAGATGTACGTACTATCATAAAAATGGTTTGATCCAAATGGAAAAGGATTACGGAATGGCTGACAAGGTCCAGCCTTTTTATAATACGGAAGGGTATCATATTGGAAATATTAATCCTGCAAATCACTATCCTGAAAAAGGTTTATGGATATACCGTGGTCATTTTGTGACCATTGAGACAAATTATGTGGATTGGATGAAGAATGGGTTTCACAGAGAATGGACCAGTGGGAATTCAAAACTTCTAGTAGAAGGAAACTATAAAAATGGGAAAAAACATGGTAATTGGACCCGTTACCATCAGAGTTCAATTGATTATGATAATTCAACTGGTATTAAATTATATACACAGGAATATGTCAATGATAAGAAAAATGGGAAATACGTACATTATTATCCAAATGGTCGTAAAAAGGAGGAAGGATATTTCAATGGAGTTCAAAAAGTTGGCCTTTGGAGCTACTATCTTAATGACGGGACAGTATCTAAAAAAGTTGATTGTAATAGGACTGACTGTAAATAAATTAAAGTGGAGGTCCTTGGATGGCTAAAGATCAAAATGCAGAAGATTATGAGCACTTAAATGCTGGTGATGGTATCCAAGCATATCAAACACTAGTAGACTGGGTGAAGAGCGTCCCAAATGTGATTCAAGAAATAGAAGAAAACGGTACTGAAGAAGACCTTATAAGATATAAAAAACAGATTAAATTAGTTGTAGAGAAACTAGAAGAAATTAAAGAAAGTCTCCCAGAGGCAGAGTAAGTATTAAAAGTATTATTTATAAAATCAAAAATATATCAATTTAAATAATTTTAATTCAAAAGTTACATTGAATAATACTTTGTTTGGACATAGCTAAATGGTTCTCGCATCTTCTCCCTTAATGAATTGCCAACGATAGCATGATATATCCAATAAGTAAGAGTAGCGGCAAATAATACTGGAAGCACAATTTCAACTATTATAGAGAAAAGTGCGAAGGTAGCCATAAGTGAAAAAGGAAATATGACCGCTTTTGCCAATAGTGGGTAGTCCATCAGTAGCTCATTTAGTTTCTTCATTGGTTCTCCTGTTTAACTCTATAACATCATAATTCGTGCCAATTAACGTAGAATGTCATTGTGGCGTATTATAAATATTTTCATGATTTTATTTAGGTTATGTTCTTGTAGAGTTTAATAGAACATTCTTAAGCTTTAATATGAAATACTATTTAAAATCATTTATTTTAATTGCCTTAACTATTGATTCTACTTATGCAGATTGCTCAGACCTTGGATATGATGACTGTATCTATTGGTCCGGATATTGTGAGTGGAATGAGGAAACAAGTGTATGTCAAGACGCCGGCGGTGGTGCAGGTGGTGGTGGTAACTACGATGTACTAACAGAGGCCGATGGTATCAGGCCAAGCGATCTATACAACGGTGCATTATTATATTATCCTACAGATGGAACCCCTCCTTATGAAAGTATCATATTAATGCCAGCATTTGGAGAGGCGAGTGGTATGAATGGGTGGGCTCAGTTCTATGCCTCCAATGGATACATCGCAATGACCATAGGAAACTTTGATCGAAGTATGAGAGACTGGGACTCAGAATGGGACTATGCTGACAGAGGATTAGGCATGTTGGATGCCATGGAAACCATTAAGGCTGAAAATGTAAGAGAGCAGTCCCCTTTATATAATAGTGTCGATACAACTAGTTTCTCTGTTTCCGGTCATTCTACAAGTGGTGGTGGTGCCCATACAGCTGCAGTTATGGAACCCTCTATAAAGTCAGCTATTTTACTGAACTCAGCTATGGCTGTTTTGGACTCATTGAATTGCCCCTCAGAGACTGCCTATTATTGTCTTATTGAAGAACACTTAGATCATGAGGTACCTACTCTGGTATTTGCTGGTCAAGATGAATATGATGAATTGGTTACTCCTGATGACACTACCTATGGAGGAATGTGGGCACTAGTTCAATACGACTACATTCCAGAGACCACGGATAAATTATACTTTGAATCTGCCAATCAAGGCCACAGTTCAGCAGCATATCCAAATGGAGACGTGGCAGATTTTGCTTTATTCTGGCTTAAATATCATTCATCAGATATCCACTCTTATTGCGATTCATTGATGATAGATCCTGGTAGTACTTCACAATTCCTAACGACATTAAACTGCAACACGTCAATAGTGTATGATGTGAACGATGATGGAACTGTTAATAGTGAAGACCTAGATTATTTAATCATATCTATCATCAATAACAATGTTCTTAATGTTGTTGGAGACTTTAATTATGATGATTCAATGGATATCTATGATATCCTAACATTGTCTGATTATTTGCAGTAGGGTTTTAAGGTGCGCTGATACTCGTACTGTACTGATAATGAGATGATACTGAAAGCAGTAATTTTTGATTTGGATGGTACTCTAATTGATACCACGGCTGAGATTCACTATATATTCAATGAACTTCTTCATCTTAATGGTTTTCCAAAGCGAGATCGCCAGTTTTATAAGACTAGCATTGGTAATGGAGTAGAGGACCTGCTATCAAAGTCTGTTCCAGAAGATTATAATGGTGATTTTTCATCATTACTCGTTCAGGTCAAAAAAATATATGCTGAAAATTTAAATATGAGATCTACAGTATTTGACGGAATGTTAGACGTGCTTGAATTATTAAAAACCAATCAAGTTGATGTAGGAATCATTACAAATAAGATGCACCATCTTGCAATAAAGTGTGTAGATAAGTTTTTTCAAGGATATCAGATTAAAACAATAGGTGCAGATCATATTCATCCAAAAAAACCCAACCCTGAGTCCGCATTGGTTATGGCCAGTGATTTTGGTCATCTACCATCCGAAATGTTATTTATTGGTGATTCTTCAGTAGATATTCAAACTGCAAAAAATGCGGGAATGATACCAATTGGTGTACAATGGGGAAATGGCAGCCTACAAGAATTATCCAATGCTGGTGCGACTGAGATCTTTAGTGAGGTTTTTGGTCTTAAAGGATTTATTGAAAAAATAATAGGTAATTAAATAGGCATACTATTACAATTGAAATTCAGAGCCTCATTATCTTGGGGTTTTTTGTAAGATGAGAGTTTAAAATCATCAACCAAAATGAAATTATATAACCTTAAAACAATCTCCCCAATATTAATTGGTTTTGTGCTTTGGATATTAGGCTCACCAGCAGGTTTAAACGAAGAAGCCTTTTTAATGTCTATTATCTTCATTTCAACTATTCTTTCCATATTGATTAGAACTTTGCCAATGGCTATGAGTGTTCTGATTGGATTATTTGTAACCATCGCAACTGATATTATGCCTCTTAAAAAAGCATTGTTGGGATTTAGTGATACTACTACATGGCTTGTTGTCATCGCCTTTTTAATTGCGGGGGTCATCATCGATACAGGATTAGGTAAAAGAGTGGCCCTAATTTGCATTGATAGAGTAGGTAAGACCATTATTGGCCTAGGGTATGCCTTATGTTCTGCAGAGTTATTATTAGGCCCATTTGTACCTTCGAATACGGCAAGAGGAGGAGGCATTATTGCTCCTTTAGCAGACTCTATTTCAAGATCATTGGGGTCTAGTCCAGAAGAAAAACCTGAATCAGCAGGAGAGTATCTCCATCTAGTTGGAGCTCATGCAAATTTGATTACGGCGGCAATGTTTCTAACAGGTATGGCTGCAAACCCATTGATAGCAAGGGCTGCTTTGGACATATACGGCATAGAATTTGACTGGGTCACCTGGGCATTGGGAGCAATTGTACCTGGAGTGGTTGGATTATTAGGACTACCTATATTCTTAAAATATTTGTCACCTCCAACGATTGGTTCTATGAAACCCATGAGAAAGGAAATCAAGACGCAGATTGAAAAGCTTGGTGCCTGGTCATTCCATGAGAAGGGAGCTATATTCATTTTGGCATTCATGTTGCTACTTTGGGTTACTAAATCATTGCATGGATTGGGTACGACAGTTGTCGCTCTATTGGGTTTAATAAGCATCCTACTTTTTAAGGTTTCTAACTGGGAGAAACTAGTGAAGAATCATAGAGCCTGGGATACTCTGGTATGGCTAGGAGGATTATTGACTCTTGCAACGGGACTTAAGGACACTGGGTTCATACCTTGGCTCTCAGATATAATGAATAGTCGGTTGGTTAGCTTAGAGTCCTTTACTCTACTTATTGTTCTATTATTGATTTATTTCTATTCAATGTATGCTTTTTCGATGCTGACTGCTCACATAGCTGCATTGGCTAGCACAATTTTCATTCTTGCATCAGAAACTAACATAAATCCATATCTGATAGTTGCTTTGATAGCATATTTTTCAAGTCTGTGTGGCTGCTTAACCAATTATTCAACTGGCCCTATAATTATCTACTTTGGAAATGGGTATTCTAAACCTAGTAAATGGTTCAAAGTCGGCCTTCTGGTCTCCTTCTATCATTTAGTCATTTGGTTTATTGTGGGATCGGCTTGGTGGAAGTTTATAGGTTGGTATTAAATTAAATCAATGAAAAATCTTCAATTTTTACTGTTCATTATTATTTTATTTCAAAGTTGTGATACCGATACAGGAGAGGAGCAGAGTGAGGGGCTAAGCGAACCTGAAGAAATAATAACCTTTGAAAAAGATGTAGAAAATATAAAGACCGCAATAAGACAAACAGGTGATGGTGGTTATATTGTTGCAGGTGGGAAAGAAGGACAGGCATGGCTTATGAAATTAGATAGATATGGCAATGAGGAATGGCAAAACACGTACACTTTAGGTGATTTTGGATATACCCGGTCGGTTGTTCAAACTAGTAATGGTGGTTACTTATACGCTTCTCATGAGGGTATTGTAAAGGTGGACTCAAATGGATTTGAAGAGTGGAAAAATATAAGTAGCACCATAGGAGCCTTTCCCTACTATGAGGATGCCATCGAACATAGTAGTGGAAATTTCTATGCGGTTGGTGGTCCAAGTGGAGGGCAGGGTCAATTGGTTAAATTCAGTTCAACTGGAAGCGTTTTAAAGAGAAAATTCTATGGTAGTAAATGCGAAGACGATATTTTCAGATCAATCGCCGAAACACAAGATGGGATGATTGTGGTCGCCGGCGAGAAGAGCCACGGAAATCAGTCTTATGACTGTGCATTTAATTTTATGTATTATAAAGATTTTTGGATATTAAAGCTGAAGAAGAACGGTGGTATCATTTGGGAAAAAACATTTGGCGGTGCGTATATGGAAAAAGCCGATGATATTGTAGTGCTTGAGGATGGTGGATTTGGTGTTATTGGAGACAAATGCAATCATGGATACGATATTGGCAGGTGCAGTCCAAAAGCAAAGGTTCTATATATAAGATTAGATGAGAATGGCAACCTTATGGAAGAAAAAGAGTGGCCTGGCTTAGAATTCCGTGAAAGACTTCCTTATTTTTCCATAACCACTACTGAAAATGGTGGTATTGCATGGGCCGCTGAGCATAAGAACGAAGGTACATGGATCCATAAATTTGGTCCAAATGAAACATCTGTCTCGATTCATGCAAGCGGATATGGCGGATTTGATATAAATCGAACTACTGATAATGGTTTCATTATTGGTACATGGGGTGGGAGAGTTATTAAAACAGATAGTGAACTCAATTATGAAGCCTTAATAGATGAATGAACTTGTTTTTATATTTAATGATTCAATCAATCACTATAGTCTTATTCATTTTGCAGAATACGCAATATTGTCCCTAGTACCATTTCTTAATTTTATTCATATAGCATTTATATCCTTCTCTTGGGAGATTATAGAATTCTTTATACCGCAAGATTGGGCAAAGGAGAGTGGAACTAACAAACTTTTTGACATTGTATTCAATTTTTCTGGGTTCTATAGTGGCAGGTTCCTGTTCAAATATTTTAAGTCAAAAAAATTAATTTCAAATTGATGCAAAATCAGTATTATACTCAACAATATATACTGGAGATAATATAGCTACTTTTCAATAAAACAGGTTTTATTGCTTTTCGTATATAAGCAATTTTATCAGGTTTTACCTATTTATCATCACATTACTCAGCAATGAAATCTTGGTTCAATAATCTCAATACTGTAAACACAATTATTGTTTGTTTTGCTGCAAATATTGTTGGTCTAGCTACTGTCTATTTAAGATTAAAAGGAATGATTCCAATAGGAGCATTTGTTGGAATAGGTATCTTTTTCGAAACTATTATTTTACTTTACAAAAAGTATTTCTCTGATAATGCAGAAATTAATGATGGTCCTAAAATAAGCGATGAGGTAGCTCAAGCGATGGCTGATAAGATAATTAAAGAGGCAGAAGAGCACCGTAGAAATAGACAAGAGGAAGATAAAAAGTGATTCTTTTTAGATCATTTATTCAAAGAGTAGCAGCACTGTCTTATCCGATGGTTCTGATATTTAGTTTTTTCTGCTGCAGTAAAAGTGGGATTATTGAGGGTGGATCTTACATTAGTGAAAAAGAGGGGCAAATACATGCATTTTATCTTTATGATTTTATAACTAAAGAAGAGGTCAATAAGCATGCCTTGTTGTTGACTCAAAACACGAACGAAAGTGCTACTATTTACTACTTCTCCCATAATTCCAACATACCTAGTCAAACTCTCAGACTTTCGAAAAATATCAAGGATGCTAAAAGACTTATCAGGGAATACGCATTCAATATTAAATATGCCTTTGAAAATGATTCTGAGGATAAAATAAAATTCGTAGATTGTATGGTCTCGCCAAATGATGAGCTATGCAGCCACATAGATTAGTAGCGCAACAATTTATAAATAAAGCAATATATGAGATTAAATAATGATATCTAAAGTTATATATAAAGGAAAACTTAGAACAGAGGCACAGCACTTAAGTTCTGGTAGCGTAATTGTCACAGATGCCCCTATAGACAATAAAGGTAAAGGTGAGGCTTTTTCTCCGACAGACCTGGTTGCAACCGCATTGGCATCATGCATGATTACAATAATGGGAATTGTTGCAGAAAGAGATGGTATTGACATTGAAGGTGTCACTGCTGATGTTGATAAAATAATGTCAAAAATGCCCAGAAGAATTGGAGAAATAAAAATAATAATTACCTTTAAAAGTGAACTAACCATCAATCAAAGGGAGAAGCTAGAGCGGGCAGCAAAAACATGCCCCGTAAGTGGAAGCCTTCACGAAGATGTAAAAGAAACAATAGAATTCTCATATGCATAATGACTCGTCAAAGAGTTTCTTATTAGAAGCTTGTGTTGAAAATTTAGATCAAGCTTTATTGGCTGAGAAAAAAAATGCTGATAGAATAGAGTTGTGTGGAAAACTAGACTTGGGTGGTATCACACCACCACGCAAGATGATCATCTCTGTTTTAGACCAGTTAAGAATCCCAGTGAAAGTAATGATAAGACCACGTGGTGGCAATTTTACATATTCTGAATCTGAGATCGAATCAATGAAATCTGATATCGTTTTTTGTAAGGATAATGGAATCAGTGAAATTGTCCTCGGTATATTGACAAAAAATAGGGAGTTAGATATTTCAACCATCAGTTCTATGGTATCGCTGGCAAGTCCAATGGATATTACATTCCATAAGGCCATAGATAGCGTCAATAGCTATATGAAATCACTTGACCGACTTACTTTATTTACTTCGATAAAGAGTGTTCTTACCTCTGGCAAAGGACTTAATGCTTTACTTGGAAAGTCATTGATAAAAAAAGCTATTAAAAATTTCTCCAATTCATTTAATATTATTGCAGCAGGATCTATAACAATAGAAAACCTTAATGAGGTTCATGCAGAATTAGGCGCTAAAGAATATCATGGTAAAAAAATTGTTGGAGATCTAACTCAGTAAGAAGATAACAAAAGGAGAAAGTAAATAGTCATTCAAGTAGTGAATTTTAATCTAGAAGGTGTAACTCACGATTAGTATCTTGATGCCGCAAAAGAAGTACACCGGCATTCAAAGATCTATCAGGACTGAAGTCAAAAGTTTGGTTGTCTGATGAAAAGAAAAATGTTTACGGTGGTGTGTATACTTGGGATGATAATCAATCAATGCAAGATTATTTAAATGGTCCCTTTTATGCTGAGGTCTTAAGTGATAATCCAAACTTTGTGAATATCACTTACAAATCCTATGAAGTTTTGGATGACCCAACATCCATTACCATTTAGACAAAGAGTTATTAAAAAACCTCACAACTATGGGGTTTTTTAATAGCAAGATAATCGTTTTTAATAATTTTTCTATCCTAGTTATATTATTATTAGTAGGTCTGATTTCGTATGGTTCATTATTCAAAACTAAATAGGAAATATTATGGTCAATTTCAAAAACTTAATTAGAGGGTCTCTTTTTTTATGGTGCTGTTATTCTTTAAATGCTAAAACAAAGTTTTCTGATAGGCAGGTTGCTATGATGATTCCAAAATACTTTGCTAGAGATCATGACTCACCTAAAATCACTAGAACCAGGGTATATGGAGAGAATGGCAAAAAAGTACTTCATCTCAATATTGAAGTGAATAGGAATAGATATGAAAACCAGATGGAGTATGCTTTATCTGCAATGGCTAGTGTGAGCCAGCACGCTGCCAGGCCTTTTGATACGTTTGTTTTGATCATGGAGCAAAACTCAAGACAAGTCAAGGATGAAAAAGTATCAGCAAAAGCAAAATGTACGATAGATCATTTTGTATTCAAGCGTGTGAAGTCTGATAAGTGGATCAGTAAATGCATAAAAGTAGAAGAAATATAAAAACCACGCATAATTGGGATTTTTGAAAGAATCTTATTAAAGTACATGCAAATGATTAATTTATTATTTACTCAGTTCCTTTTTAAAAAGGTGGTTTTACTGTGTATATTTCAAGTGATATATTTATAAAAGCTTAACTAGGAGATTATAATGAAAAGTAAATTAAAATGGATACTATCCGCTGTACTCATGTTTAGTGTCACTGCACCAATCACAGCTATGGACATGGATGAAAGGGCTGGAATGGAAGAAGTGAAGAAAAAGAAGTGGGGCAAAAAGAAAGGTAAGAAAACCACCAAGAATAATGGTAAAAAGGCCAAGAAAGGATTCTGGTCCTGGTTTGGCGGAAAATAAATAAAAGGGGATTTTAATCCCCTTTTTTTTTACCATATTTTAAATGAAACATGTATTGTTGGAGCATCATCCACTAAATCGTAGCTTAAATCAAGTTTTTTTCTATCCTTGTATCTGTGAAACATGTTTCCAATAGTATATCCAACTAATCCACCACAAAAAACATCTGAGAAGTAGTGTTTATCCCCAGCCATTCTAAAGTATCCTGTCGCTGCTGCTAGTGAAAGATTAACAAACCATATTAACTTCTTTTTATCTGGGTAGGCTTTGGTGAGAATAATAGCGTTGGATGTACCGATTGCAAAAGTTGTACTCGTATGTCCACTAAAAAAGGACCTGAATGAATCATCTGCATCTTCTCTTGTTTCAAAATACGAATCAGGTCTCTGACGTTTTACGGTCATTTTCACAATATCTGTAATGATACCATTCAACGAGAGGACATTCAGACTAGATTTTAAAGTATTGAAGTACCCACTGTTAGTGGCAAAAGGTAAAATAGGTACACTACCTAAAAAAAATCCATACAATAACAGGTCGCTAGAATGTACAGCTTTGTTCATACTTGATGAGCTCCATTTTAGCTGATCTCTAAAATAATTATCCATTCCATTTGGTTTTGAGCCTTCATCATTGCTAGCATGGTGGTCAATTCCATATTCAAGGTAAAGAAATGTAGCGAGCTGGATTGGGAGCATATATTCTTCAATCTTATTTCTAAGTGAGTTGTCAAGAAATTTTGAAGTTTCATTGGAAATGGAGATAGCATCTACTTGAAAAAGCTTGGTTGTAATAGGTGCATAACCAGCTAAAGTAGGTCTATTAATAAATTGATATGAATTTGAGTAGGATAAGCAAATTGTAAGAAGGATTACAGAAATCGTTTTTGTATTAGCTATCAACACACATCTATATTAAATAAATTATCTTAATTCTCAAAATCACAGGCGGTATAACTATTTTTTTCATCATCCTTTTTGTAAGATATATTAGTATCAAATGAATAAAAATTAATACATATGGAATCGTGTCCTAATATTGGAGGTCGGGAAATAAAATTCAGGGCTATCTTTGGATATGTGGGGCTGTTTTTTTCAATAATTCTTTTTGCCTATATTTCTCTGTATTCAACACCCCAATTCTTAAAAGCCTTACTCTTTATGACTTCCATGTTAATGGCAATACCATTTTTTGAAGTTAAAAGTGAGACCTGTGTTGTAAATGCATTTTTAGGTTTGAAGAATATGGGTAAAAAATATCAAAAAGAATTGAATACTGAATCTCTGAGTATACAACGCAGTCATTCAATAAAAATTATCCTAAAAGGAATAATTATATCTTCTTTTATAACTGGTTTGTCCTTTTATGTCTAAGGTCAATAACCTGGTTAATAATGGCATGGTAGACTTAATTATTAAGAGATTTAATCATCCAGATGAGACTCGTGTTTTCGAAAAAGGAAAGTTTGAAATTCTTAAACTTCCAAAGATGACTATTGGAAAAGCAACATATAGACCAGGGTGGATATGGTCTAAAGATGTATCGCCTTTATCTGAAACTGAATTCTGTAATGTTGAGCACCTAGGTATGGTGTTAGAGGGAAGCGCAACGGTTGTATTTTATAATGAAGAAATAAAGACCCTTGTAGTGGGGGATGTTTTTTACGTACCCCCTAAACCGCATGATAGCTGGGTTGTTGGCGAACAAAATTATGTTTCAATACATTTTCTTGGTGTAAATTCATATGCAAGGAAGTAAGGCCAAATATTCTATTGTATGATGATACGTATAAGCTTTTACCTTGCCCTTACCATAACAATCACTAGAGCTGATGACCTGTCTAGCTCAAGGCTATCTGATCACCTTATTGGTTTTAGTTCCTTTATTGGGAAGACTTATGAGGGCAACTTCATAAGCTCAACCAAAGAAAATCCTATGGTAGATGTATTGTCATTTGAAAGAGCACTGAATGGCAGCGCAATAAAGATTATACATTCGGTGAACGACGGAGAATTCGGAGGTGAGACAATCATCATGTGGGATTCAAAAGAAAAAAGTCTGCGTTCATGGTATTTCACCTCAGCTGGTTCATTGACTTTGCAGGATGTTGAGATGAAGGGTGAAAAATTCATAAGTATCGAAGATGTATCTCATAATCAAAATGGGATTACTAAGGTCAAAACAATAATTGAACTAATCCATGGTGATAAGTTGCAAAAGAGAACGAAATATTTAATGGATAATTTGTGGATGGACGGTAATGACATGATATACAAGCATGTTATAGCTAGAAAACCTATTTTTAATTAGAGACTTTCGTCGAGGTCGATTTTAATACCTAATTCTTGTTCTATTAGTTTGGCAATTTCCATTTCTGAGGTCATAATAATTCCGTCTGCCTCAATGAGGTCTGTTATTTTATTTGATAGTTTTGATATTTGTTCACTACTTAGTAATGTTTGAATACGCTTTAAGACATCTTTGATATGTTGTATTCGATATTCGCTTGTTTTACTATTTAAAGAGGTCTGCGCTTCCACAGAAAATTTATCGGCCCTCTGTTCACTAAACTCAGGAAATAATTCTTCGATAGCTATTAACCATACTTCACGCTCTTCATGGTCTGCATGGCCATCTGCTAACTGAATTGATGTACATAGATGAGTAACTGCTTCGAGAGGCGACATATCCTTAGGTTCATTGGTGACTGGAATCTTATTTTTCTTTGAAAACCATCCCATAATTCATTTCTCCCATTCTTTTGGTGTTAGGGTCTTCATACTTAGCGCATGTATCTCATGATTCATTAAATCACCCATTGCATCATAAACTATCCGATGTCTTTCAACCAAATTTTTCTCACTAAATACTTCAGATACAATTACGACCTCAAGGTGAAAGCCACCTTCATGAAGTTTATGGTTTAAATGCCGTCCAGTAAAATCTTTTATCTCAAAATGGGCAAGGTTCATTTTTTCTAGCAACCTAGCTTTTATCTCTTTCTCAATTTCCATTGTTTTTCTTTATTCTTAATAAGAATTTATAAATATGAATGACCCTAAGTTATTTCAAATCACTGATGAAGATAAAGTCCATTATTCAGACCTTATTGAGCAAGTTGATATTAATAATAAAGATTCAATAATAGAATTATTGGGTATTAAAATACAAGATATGCTGGATAATGGTAATCTTAATTCTTTAGAAGCTGATCTAATTAATGACATGACTAAGCTTGTTAAAATCCTTGAAAAAAGCAATTCACTATCTAAATTGAGCACAAAGAAGATTTTATTTGCCATGTCTTACTTCATTGATGAAGATGATGAAATACCCGATATTATACCTGATTATGGTTATTTAGATGATATAACGATAGTGAGTTGGATTTTAAGAGATATTGAGATACAAAAGCCAGAAAGGTAAAAAGAGTGAATTACTCTTCTTCTTTTGAATCTATTTCAACTTGGCTTAGATCTTCTTCAGAAAATTGCCATTGGCAGGGTGCACACCACCAAGGTTTTCCATAATAAGCGTCTTTATTTTCAATCAACTCTAATTGATCGCCACACCTTGGGCAGTCTTGCTCAGCTCCAGGCTCAGGCCATTTATAATCTGGCCTATATTTGAAACCATCTTCTAGTGTATGATGCTTATGCATGGCAAAAATTACGTTTAAAAAAGAAATGGTAGTATAATAGTTTTATAAAATAGAAAGTAGAAGGAAGACTAAAATTCCAAAGAGGGAAAATCCAACATAATTTTGCACAACCAATTCTTCATTCAGGCTTTGTACTTGAGAAAGGTAATGGTCGTAAAATAGGAAAACCTCTAAAGTATCGTTCTCTGCTACATAAACACGTTTTATACCATCAGTTAATGCATTTCGAACCTTTTCATCTTGTATGTCAGGAGGAATATAGCTGACTTCATGAAATCCAGGGAGTACGGGTATGGGATCTTTCAAGGGGTGATTACCAACATAAAATCCATCTACAAAGAAAGGGACATCAATACTGTCTGTTTTGATTTCAATGAAACCATATTGTTGAAGGTCTTCATCATTATCTCCAAAAATTGGAGGAAGAAGAAAGAGGATTACAAGAATCTTTTTAATGTCCCATTCCATGTGTATCAAATTATTTTTGACTTCACCTTAAATCAAATAAGTATATTTCAATATAAAGATAAATGTTTTTACGCCTAAAACCTCATATCACTTTGCTAGCTGTGATCCTATTTTCTGGCTGCGCATACTACAATACTTTCTATAATGCGCAAGAATATTACAATGATGCTGAAAAATTAAGACTGGAAAAAGATGGTGAATCAATTCCTATTTCAGCTATGGATAAATATGGAAAGACCATTATTAAATGTCAAAAGGTCATCGAGGAATTTTCAGAATCTAATTATGTTGATAAGGCATTTCTTTTAATGGGGAAATCACGATTTTATAGGTCAGACTATGAAATGGCCATCAACAACCTAAATGTTGTGATAAATCAAGGAAGTATCAAACTAATTGAAGAAGCAAAATACTGGAGATCACTTTGCAAATGGAAAAAAGGAAGCGTGAGCGCCGCCCTGGATGAGTTAAATGAACTGTTGGATAAAACAGTAACCAAAAATATAAAAGCTAAATGTTACCTTTCTCTTGCAGAAATCGCAAAAGAGGCAAAAGACCTTGATCTCTCTTTATCATATTTACAAGAAGCAGCCAAATTAACGGTCAATAGAAATGAA
>CETY01053393.1_pt1 | contig 15668 bp, 7 predicted proteins | sample 361551 | NCBI WGS metagenome assembly CETY01 (sample SAMEA2623135, study PRJEB7988) | marine metagenome | biome: marine biome (ENVO:00000447); feature: deep chlorophyll maximum layer (ENVO:xxxxxxxx); material: "saline water (ENVO:00002010), including plankton (ENVO:xxxxxxxx)" | depth 45 m | reverse complement strand
CCTTACTGACTGTTTGCTCAGGAGAATGTCAAATCCAGCGTCTATCGTCAGAATAATAGAGTCGCCGTCCACTACGCGCTCACAGGTAGCGTGGTAGAGCCAATCCATCTTCATTATTTATTTTTTCCTATCTGCTTGTCGTAGCGATTATTAAACTTATTCATAATTTCATCTATGTCTGCCTGTATTTTTTCTTCGATTTTCGCAAGCTCTATACTTCTTGCTGGTGACACTTTCTCAATAGCACGAATATTTTTTAGACGCTGGCGCAAAGCTCGCAAGGTTTTTTCTGATGCCTTCATCATCGGCATCATTTTTACATAATCCCTGTTCTCTTGCATAAATGCTCCGCGCTCTGCACCACGAAGAACGTCATTCATCTGATTTTCTATCTCTGCAAGAGTAATTCTGCGCTCGTAATATCGCTCTGTTTTTGGCCTCTGATTGATCTCACCAACGAGACGACGCATAAACGGAACATCCTTTGTCTCAAGCTCAACCTCGTCACTAAACGCCGCTGGCACGGCTCGGAACGCTACGCGCTCAAAAAATGCGCCAGCACCGCCAAGACCCCAGTCGATAAAATATCCAAATGAATCAGGAGGTATTTCTAAAAACCCCGGCTGACTTTCATTTCCTGTACTTAGGAACTCAGAGATAGACTTGTAAAACTGCGGCGTGCTGGAAAAAGAACGCCTAGAAAGTGGTGTTTGTGCCACCTCGTAAGGACTATCTGGTGGATATATCGGCGCTCCGAAGTAGTTTGAGTTAAACGCAATGTCGGCTATGGGGCTAAATGCAGTTGGGAACACCGTTTTTACCATCGACTCCGATATGGTCTCTCCGGTTGATGCGCCAATCGGACTGAATGAACCCATCATCACATTGCCAACGCGACTACCGGCTGACGCTACAGACTCACGACCAGATGCTACCTGATACATTGAGTCTCCAAATACATGGAATACATTGTATCCATAGGGCAGTGGGATCATTGAATACTTTTTGGGGTCGCCGCCCCATAACGCTTGAGGAATTATGATGTTTCTATCCCGCACATAATCTTCGATATTTCTAAGTTCTTCTTCGTCCAGCAATTCTTCTGCCAAGGCAGAAAACAAAGCCCCAAGACCGATCATGCTGAATACGACTGCTTGCTTTGTTCTTGAGGAGTTAGGGTCAAGTACGTTGAGTCCTCTCACCAGATTCGCAGTGCCTTGCACTGAAGCATTAAAGAACAAGTACAGAGCATTGAGCGTATTGCCTGACTGCCCTCTCCGGTTGAAGTTAACTGTCAGATTTTTAGCGAGAGATGCGGCTTGTTGAATGGCAAGCTCTCGTGGCACGCCATTTTCAATCATCTTATCTCTAGCAACCTTGAACGTAGCAAAACGCACACCGTTCTCTACTGCGGCATTGCTATCGTCGATAAAGTTTTTAACTGCGCCAAGACCGGCCTCCGCGTTTCCCCTGAATGTACCTTGAGCCATTCTCTGCATCTGCTCAATGTTGAGTTTCTGCTGTTCTGGCGTTCGTGAGTGAAACCAGTCTGTTTTTGCGCCGGTTTTTATAAACTCGTCATAATCCCGCCTGTCTTCTGGGCTTAACGAATCAGGGTCTCTGTATCCTTTATAAAACACTTTGATAGCAGAAGGACGACCTTTATCAATGCCCGGAACAAGACCCAAAGGACTTCCAAATGTTTGCTTAACTACCTCTTTGACGATGCCTTTTGCATCCTTAGCCAGACCGCCCTCCATCGATTGCTCGCCAATAATGTTGTAGATCGCCGTCTGTATATCTCGGGCGAAGTTACCAATAACAAACTCAGGATTAAGGCTGGTGTTGACGTATGACATCCACCGAGTCGCGTAATTTAAAAACTCGATTGCTCTCTTTGTTGTGCCGCCATCGAGGTTAATCATTGCTTTACGAAGGCTGGGGTCTGCAAACTCGATGTAATACTGCTGTCCGTCTATCTTTACTCCGAACAACTCATCAGCATACGGATTAAGAACCGGGTCTTTTTTGGGCCTAATTCTCCTTACCCAGTTTTTCTTGTCTGGCTCGTTAGATATATTTGATAGTGTCTCTCCGTATCTTTGGGTATCAGGACCGACGTAGGTGTAGAAAGACTCAAAGGCGTTCACATATCTAGGGTTGTCCGGTGAGATTAACTGCCAAACGTCGTCGTTTGGGTTGTCTTGTATCAACTCGACGAGGCGCTTTCCAACCGAGGTGTTTTTGACTGCGCGAGCAGTCTTCACTCCGCGCTCAGTGACGATGGTAGCAAGAGGAGAAAAGGCTTCGGTCTTTCGGCCCATAGCCCTGTCTGTTTCCCTGCCCATAATACTTAGGGAGCCACCAGACCCTGCCGTTTTGGCATTGGTCTCTATCGACATATCTTCTTCTCGGGTAACAATCCCCCTGAGTGGAGTGTAGTATTTGTAGAACGAGGATATTTGCTGTCGCTCTTCTGAGGTCATCAGGCCGCCCTGCTCTTCAATCAGCAGGGTTGTAGAGTTAATGTCGTCCACCTTTTTCGCAAGGCGGGTGTATGTCCTGCCTTTGTCGTTGCCTCCAGACCACTCCCCCTTAGCGTCATTCCACTTCAAGCCAAACTCAGAAAGCATACGGTTTTTTACATAAGCATCTGTAAGCCTCTGGAGTTTGCCACCAACACTAATGCTTCCTGCGCCACCATCCTGCACATCCTTGGCGGGGTTGATCTTCCGTATTCTGTCGTTTCGTTCGATTGCATGACGTAAGATTAAAAACTCGTCGATCTGATCTATCGACACTTTGCTGTCTGACATGTCCTGAATAAGAGGCTCAAGCTCGCGTTGCTGGAAATTCCGCTGGAAATTTCCTAATTTGCCGGGAATGGTCTCCTCTCCACGATAGACGCTCTTATCTACCGCGATAGGAGATAAACCGTCAGCCTTTCTTGATTCGTTGATTGCCTCTTCTATATCCTTGAGGCCAACCAGCTTGTCTTGCACCTGAAATATCAACTTCTTAAACATACTTTCAGACGGCGTTACAAATGCTGGAGTTCCTTGTGGAGACGAAAAGAAGCCGGCACGCCGAGAGAATGATACTGGGCCTGCATCCAGTGATGTGGCGCCAATAGGGTCTATGTTATGTGTCGAAATATATTCCTCGACTTTTCTTGTTGCCCTCTGATTTCCCTTCTCAACGGCCTTGTTAGCGGATCTTCTACTAAACGATATTTCGTCTAAAACAACTTTGACGCTCTCGTTCTGACCTAAATCGTCAAGAGCAGAAGACGTATATCCTTCGGGTATTTTTAAGGCACGGTCACTAAGCTGGATAACTTCTGAAAGTGCGCTAACGGTTTTTCTTTTTGAGCCATAGTCCTCTCGTTGAGACCGGAGGTTTACCACTTCTTTGCTAGTAATACCTAAAAAGTCGGAGATAGCCCTAATAAACCTTTCTAGTAGGTTTTTGGGTTCTGGGCTTTTTTGTGGCCCAACCTCTTCTTTTGTTTGAGTCTCTATTTCAGCATTTTTTGGCTCTACCGAGACGCCAGCGAGAAATTTTTGAAATTCTGGGTTTGTCATGCCGTAAGCAACAAATTCTCTTGTGTTTGCAAGAGCATTCCTAAGCAGTCCCGCAGTGTTTCCACCGGCATCTATCGTGCCACTATCTATTTGCCTGTTTACCTCCCTGACGACCTGACTGATTATGCTGGATATTTCATCGTCAAATACTCCAAAAGGAGTGCCAACCGCGCCTCTCCTATTCCCTATGCTCAGAGCGTGCGACGTTGCGGCGTGTATTAATTCGTGTAACGCAACCTCTTCCGCCTTCTGAAGAGATTTAATTCTTCCAAGATCTCCACCCGAAAGAAAGACCGTCGAATCGTAGGGGGCGTCGAATATGTCTAGAGACTGGAAGAAGCCCAGCGTGCCAACGTCGCGGGCAAAGTTGCTTGGGGCTTTTTCTCCTGCGCTGACAACCTTTACGCTAGTATTTAAGCCTTCCGCCTCCAGAGAAGCCAGCTTGCCTGCAACTCGATCAGCTATTTCAGAGTACGACTCATTGTTTACTCGCTTTTGTAGCTCTCTTGCCGCCTCTGGGGCGGTCTTCCCGTTTAGGTAAGAGAACAGCTTGGTTATTTCTTGCTGTGTTTTTTTCCTATTTTTAAGCTTTTCTGGTAACGGAAATCTTTTTGAGAATGCTATTTCAGACATGTCAGCCATAGCAGACTCGTTTACGAATCTGCCAAGCGCAGTTCTGAGCGCATTTGAGGCATCAAACGCACCTAGGTCTGTCTCGAAAAGATCGGTCAGCAACTGATCTAGGTTGTCATACCCCAGAAAGTCTTCTCTCTCTAGCGCCCTTATCAGCCTTCTGGATGCGGGTTTTACTTTTGTGAAATCTCCTGCGTTGAAATCCGACAGCGGATACTCGTACTCTATTCCCGCCTGCTCAAGATCATTAGCAAGCTGATCTCTGGCGATCTGTCTACCACTACCACTCGCGTAGGCTGGGGTTCGACGACTGAACATCACCTGATCTAGCCCTGCCACCTTAGCAAGTCGCTCCTCCTCCGTTTTTTGCTCTGGTGTTTTTTCTGTTGCGGTTGTAGCTTCGCCTTGTTCCAGTCTCTTCTTAGCGTCAAGCAATCTGAAATAGGTATCCTCGTCAGGCACGCCTAAATCAGTTTTGTAGTCGCCTTTTCCGTCTGGGTTTGCGGGGCTGTACTCTTCAAGCTCTGCAAGGCTAAGTTGCGCGAACCTTGGATATTGATCGAGAGCCTGTCCAGCCCGAACCTCAATGTCCTCTTCGTCAACTACAGATTTTGCGCCCTCGGCAATTGTTTGTTGCAGTGCGTCCCGCTCGGTAAACGGATCGTCTCTGTCTAGGAACCGCCCCGTCGCTCTTTCTAGCCTGTAAAGCGTCCTAATCTTGCCCCTTTTGCGTAGGCCGATTTCGCCAGCTTCAAGCGCAGTCAAGAACTCTGTAAAGGAAGATGCGTTGGCGTCTCTTGCGACGTTGAAAAGACCTCTGAAGAAATCAACAATTCGCTTAATGATTGATCTGGGCTTGCCGGTGAGCTTTACGGGCTTTGACTCCATGACAACACGACCAGCGACTCCGTCCCTGACCATTTCTGCCACGGCCTCCTCAATCAATGCCGTTGGTCTGTTTGCCAAATCAGGGTAAGTTGCTATTGCCCACTGCTCGTATGTTTGCTCTGTTCCTGACTTCTTATATTTAGTGGCGAGCTTTTCCAGCATTGCAAGCTCGCTTTCGGTAATCAAATCAAGCTGTCTTAACGCATGCAAAACCTCGTGATTAAGAACATCAACAACAGCCGCTTCCACATCCTGTGGCTTATCGGCTCTTGCCATGATCGCATCAAGAGCTACCTGTATGACCCTTTGATCGTTTGTGGAATATCCGCCCTCTGTTGTGAGATCGGCGCCTTCCGCTACGCCACGTAAGTAGATATTGCCGTCAGCATCTCGCTCTACATTCCTGATGAGGCTGGTGATCTTGGCGTCAATATCGGGGAGATTTAGAGAATCAAGGCGCTGTCTGAGTACCTTTTCCAGCGCGTCTCTGGTTGCAACGGTTTCACCCGACGGCATTTCTGGAGAAGGAAGTGCAAGTGGCTCTGCGTCAGGCTGTAATGCTCTAGCGGCAGAAAGAGCGCGTTGATATTTCTTTTCGGTGGTTGGCCCAAACTGCCCCTCAAACATAATCTTGGGCATATCCTGCCCTTCAGTTTCAAGGTAGCTTGCGGCGGCTTTAACCTGTTTTTTTGTGTATGGCTTTAGCTCAAACAGGGGTAGCTTGGTAGGCGTGTCGAAGCGAGGTACTTGACGAAGCTGATGGTAGAAGAGTTGTTGTTCTGATGCTGTCAGGTCGTTAAGAGCCTGATCGCGCCTTAGCTGAGTGCCAGTAAACAGCTTTGCCAGTTTTTTTATCTCTGGTGAGTTTATGTCAGAGGATATGTTTTTGGCTTTTAAAAGCTCTATAAAATCTGCATCCCCCAACGTATACTCACCAAATACTTCTCGGCTGGGAAGGAACGGTGCTCCCCTCGAACCGTTAAGATATTCTGCGTACTGCCTAGCATCTTCTGCATTGGCGAATGCGGCTCTTTTTGGCGGCTCTTTGCCGGCATCAATTGCGGCTTGCTTCTCTTGCGCTGTAGCGGGCCTGTCCTTGATGAATGTGGTCAGCGCCCCGTCTCTACTAACAGCAACGGCGCTTGCGCCGCCCTTGACTACAGGCGAAAAGCTATCTGATTCACTAGCGCCAGATATAAAGTCCGTAAGGCTAGCGATATTGTCGCCAAGCTCTTTTTTTGCCTCGGTGATTGTAAAGCGATTTGTCTCTGGCAATCCCTTTTCAAGTCGCTTTGCGTTAATGCGTTGAGCTATGGTCTGGCGCTGTCTCCCAATGCCGGCCTCTTGAGCTTGCTCGGCAGTCATCTCCTCTGGAAAGCCAAGCTCTAGCGTAGTGTTTCCTGCCGTGTTGACTTGATCCGCAGAAAAAGTGGCAGAATCTGGGCCTAAAAGACGGCGACCCATAAGGTGAAGGCTTTGGACTTGCTGGGGGTTGTATGTTTCTTTTGACTCATCAATAACAAGACGATTGTTTTGATAAATGCGCTCTTGTGAGGTTTGTCCGTTTAACGCGCCGGCAAGACCCTGTAGCTTTGCCCTGTTGTTGAGTGTATTTTCTAAAGGCTGAGAAGACCCGTACAGCCGGCCTTGGCTATCGACAACACCAATTTTCCCCGGCTTGTCTTCTGTCGTGACCTCTAGCTCTGCAACATCAAATTCTGGCTCTGTCGGAAAGTCGTCTCTTAATACATCAACAACCCGACGGGCCGCACCTCGATATTGCTGGGCAACCTCTTCGGCTGTTCCGGCAAACTCTGTTGTTTCTAACAAGTCAGGAGCAATAACGCGATCATCCACTGCCGTGGAAGGGAAATCATCTCTTGCCTGATTTTCCATATCGGCAGAGACTCGTGCGGCATTGTCAGCCTGATCCTGCTGTACTTTGTCTCGTAGCCTTTGCTCTTCCCTGTTTGCTTCTTCTCTGTTCGACACCGTGCGTCGGTAGCCGGGAACAAAGCCCAGAAGAGTCTCCAGAGTAGCACCCGCAAAGCCACCAGCGGCGGCTTCTTCCAGCAAAGAATCTCCCACATTTGTGTCTGGATCGACATATTTTTGCAAAATCATGTCATTGGCGTAACTAACAGCGCCTTCTTGTCCGGCTTCTGCAAGCGCCGTAAAGCCTATCTCCCTGATCCTGCGACCAAGCGCCTCCATAGCGGTCGGGTCTTGCAGAATGCTTTTCTTGAACGGCCTGAGAAACTTAAACGCCTGACCAACAAGAGGGACAGCCGCCTCCGAAGCGCCGAGTAGAGCGGCCTTTTCTTTGCCCCTGCCGTACTCTACGGGGTCAACATCCACACCACGCTCTCTGGCACGGACGCCTTCCTCTATATAAGACGCGGTGTTTGAGCTTGCTCCTAACAGGGCGCCCCCTGCCGTACCAACGCCAAAGCCCAATACTGCGCCTAAAGGGCCACCAACAAGGAAGCCTGCGCCTGCGCCTGCCGCAGATGAGCCAAAGAAAGGGATGGTGCTACCTAAACCACTGAACAATAGATTTAGCGTGCCATCGTCGTACTCTTCGTCATATCCGTATTTTTCTCTTACGGATTCGGCAATGGCTCTATTTTGCTCTGCAAGCTCCTCATCAGCGTCCATGTCGCTGTCAGTGAACATTGCAGAAAAACCAGCAGGAGCCTGACGCGCCATCATTTCGGCGCTACCCAGCGTCCTTTGACCAGCCTCGATTACGCTATCAAAGAACCCCGTCTCTTCCTTGAGGCCCATTTGGTCGTAATAATCATCTCGATCTAGGCTAGAGTAGTATTTTTCATACAGCGCATCAGCGAGTTCTTTGTCGCCAACATCATTGTATTCAGGATATTTGGCCCTGAAAGTCTCCAGCCCCGACATGGCTGTTTAGGGTGCCGTCTGTCGGCTTGTAAGCTGGGCGTTGATATTTGCTGGATCATTAAGATCAGCGCCGCCCTCAGCCGCCGCAGGCAAGACTATTCCGTACTGGCCTGCAAGATTTTGAAGCATCTTGTCAATGCGGTTCATTAGGTCTTGAGACGACTTGGGCAGTGTCTGACCATAGCCAGACGCTGTCAGCGCCACTAACTGATCTTGTAGACCGTCCCTTATGCCAGAGTAAGCCCTGAGAAGCTCTCTTCTGTCTGTGTCACTGCTAACCCTGAGTTTTGCATCCAGACCCATCAGTTCTGCGCCCAACATTCTTTGTGTCTTGACTAAGCTGTCTTGGCGTTTCTGAGCCGCTGTTGCGGCATCAAACTGCCCCTTTCTTTCCGCTATATCGATCTTGCTTATGTCTCTTGCGGCTTCCTCTGAAACCTTACTCATGCCGCCTATTCCAGATGCAACATCTCCCTTGCCAATGCCTTCAGCCAGACGGAAAAGCATGTTTGACTTCGTGCGTCGGTCTAGGTCTGACCTTATATCTGAGTAGTCAAGGGTAGGTATTTCGACTTCTTTGTCGCTGTCTACCCCGAGACTCATCAGGTACTCAAGCCTAGAGCGGTAGTCGTCGATATTGAACACAGAATCCGATTGAACCTCTTTTCCGTTGCCTGCCAAGTTTACGCCGCCTGCTTCATTCTTACTTTTGTCCTCTGCGCCAGTAAGCTCGCCATCCGCAGAGGCCGAGACAGCGTCGTTGTCGTTTTTGCCTGCCACGTCACGCGCGTCCATCTGGGCTTTTATTAAATCGTTATACGCGGCTTCACTAGCCATCTCCTCTTCTGTTTGAACCATAGGAGGTTGAGCGTCTTGAACTGCGTCACTACTGCCATAGGGATTGCTAAAAGAACCAAGAAAGCTGTCTATCCCCCTATTAGCCGCGCCAGCAAGCCTTTGATCTAAGCCAACAAGGTAACCATACCCATCTTTCAGTGAGTCAAACCCTCTTGTGACAAATGAGTCTTTATAGATTTCACTGGCAGGAGGCCCAAAGGGCGGCTTCGAGCCTCCTGCTCTTTCGGTAACCATTCCAGCTACCGCATCATCAATGTCTTGTGAAGTTATGGACGGGCTAAGACTGTCTCTTTTGCCCTGAATAGTTCTGCCCATGAAAGCCGACCTTGCTCCGGCAATATCTTTTTCGGTGGGCAATGACCCTATACCACCGCCATCAGCTCCATAAAAAATGGCATCGTTGGAATCCAAGGTGTCTGTGAATGCCTTTGAGAACGCCTCACGCCCCTGCTTGCCGGGGGGATAAGCCTCTCTTTCGGGCAACGGCGCCTCCATTGTCCCCATGATGTCGGCATCTCTGTCTGAGTAACCAAACATGCCCTCTTCCATTCTCAGCCTTGATGCGGGGGCGGAAGCGCGATTCCCTCCCACTTCGGACTGAACATAGCTTAACGCCATGTCCCGAGCATCCGAGGCGGGCAAGGAGGAGATGTTCGCAAGCACATCCGGGTAAGCAAGTTCTCCCCTGCGGACTCTATCCAGCAACTCCGCCATCTTGTCGGCAATAGTTGATCCATTAAAAAGCCGGAATTGGCCGGAGGGCAGAGCGCCTCCCCCATCCATACGCACTATCCCGCCCTGAGCCATACCCATCGGGGGCATAGCCTGTGGGGCAGACGCTATACCGCCCATAGGCATAGGTGGCTTAGGAGCCTGTGGGGGAGCCATAGGGGGCATTCCCTGTGGACGCATCTGGGGCATACCTTGAGGGGGCATTCCTTGAGCCATCTGCTGGGGCAAAGCGCCCATAATCCCCATTTGCTCACCTACAATCTGCTCTGCAACAGTGTCGCTAGAGGGCTTTTCTTGTTGACCTTCGTGATCCTTTCGTGCCTTTGTGCGACGCTGTATTTCAGATACAACCAGAAATTGCGGCACTTGACCACTAGGGGCTTGAGCCTCTCTCATCAGGATTTGATCAGGCAACCCTTTAATAAGGTCTTCTTGCTCAAGGATATTCATCATGTTTCCCTGCCTCCGAATGCGTTGTACAGCCCAGCAGACGCTATCCCTGCACTCAACAACTGTTGCATGGTAGACGGGTTCATACCGAATGAGGTTTGAGTTTGTCCCGGTGATATTGGCGTTCCCTGCAACATCTGGCTGTAGTATCCCAATTGCTCTTGCGGGAACGCTCTCTGGCGTAGGAAGTCTTGATAACCAATATCAAGGCCCGACTGGAGCAGTCTTCTTTCCCCCTCTCCCGCCGCCTGCATATTACGCAACCTTTCGATCTCCATGCGTTGGCGCTGATCGGCGTAGTCGCCCAACATTCCAGCCGCCTGTAGTCGCTGAGACTCGCCGCTCATCAACTGGCCGTATGCGCTTTGGCCCAGACCGGCAAGCCTTCCAGCCGCATCTAAACGCTGGGCATCGGCACCCATCAACTGACTGAATGCACCTTGACCAAGCTGTGCCGCCTGCTGTGCATATGACCTGTCCTGACCAAGAGCTTCCTGTGCCTGCCCATAAGCTTGTTGCAATCCAGAGCCGTAGATATCTCCAAGCTGTCGCTCTAAATTGCGCTCACGCTCTGCTTGCATAATGCCTTCGCGGTATCCGCCAAGGCTTCCCTGACCTGCGGCCTGTAGTCCAATGCCCTGACCCATAATGTCGGACTGACGACGAGCCTCCCGCATCTGGTTATCCAGAACATTTTGCTGATAGGGGTTCATGTAAGAGGATATGGCATAGGGATCTGCCATTGAGGGCATCTCTTGCGCTCTGCGTGTTGTCTCCAACATTGTCCCTGCATACGGGCTACCCATACCGACAGTGCCTGCCAACTCCTGCGCTCTGCGTGTTGTTTCCAGCATTGTTCCCGCGTAGGGACTGCCCATGCCAACAGTACCCGCAATGTTGCCTGCCACATCAAGCTCAGGTGAGGTGCCTGACACGCCCATTTCCGTGAACCTAGACATCGCCTCTTGCTCTGCTGGAGCAAAATACTCAAGGCGCTGACCGGGATACGGGGTGTATGGGGTCGAACTTTCATAGCCTGTTCGGGCCAGAAGGTCTCTGTAATACGGTTCTGCGTATTCAGGTAAGTTTGACTGAGTTACTTTTGACTCAGTAGGCCCGCTACTTCCGCCGCCTTTACTCATCGCCTAATTCCTTTTCATAAAATGCCGCCGACTTCTCAAAGCCATCAGCCTGTAGATATTTCCAAAAACCAAACCTAGCCACGCCCTCAATGCTATGACAGCCCATATCTTTAGCATAGAGACTGATTTGCTCCAGAAGAAGGTGATACCACTTATCGAAGTCCTCGCCACCTAGAAAGTGCATGGAAAGGATTCGCTTATTGGGGTAATAGGTGACCTCTGTGGTCAATGCGCCCCAGACTTTTTCCTCATCAAAGGCAACCCACAATTGAGTGCCGCCCATCGACACTGCGGCGCATAGGTGCTCCATAGTCCAGCGCCCATTGCATCGCTTTACCGCTGGTTCTAAATAGTCTCTAACATCATTCCAAGCTGACGAGGCGTGCTCTAGTGGGACTAGGCTTATATTCATGCAGGCATCACTTTCCTTTCATCTATTTGGGGAGCCTGCTTTGCTGTGCCGTTGCGCTCAACGCGCACCCTTTCCATCATCGTGTCTAGCTTTTTGGCGCCAGCATCAGAGCTACCGTCACCAATCCCAGACACTACATCCGCCGGTACAATAAACTCTCCGGGCGACACCGCGACAGGCTGTTCACTGCCTATCATACCCCGAACCATGTCATCCATGCCCCCTCCGGGGCCAGAAATCATGCCTTCTGTCTGTGCGTTTGGCACAACACCCCTGAGAATTGTTTCTCTTGCGACCTGAAACATCTCTGGCCCATACTTCTGCACAAACATTTCAATAATCTGGTTAGAAATGCCTTCCTCTACCTCACCCAGTAAGGCAGACCGAAGTGCCTGAATTTCCGCTTCTGGAGGCATCTCCCCCGTCCCGCCGCGAGTAAACTCAGTGGGGACTTGAGCTATACCGCCGCCCGGAATGGATGTATCACCCAGAGAGCTTCTCAGGGCTACATCTGGCATGGCGTTCGGAATAGAGCCGCCTTCATTAAAGTTAAAGCTAAAACCCCCGCCCATCCCTCCATACGGGTTACCAATCCCAAGGCTGGCTACATATTCAGCCTCTTGACGAGTCATATCGGGATATGCGGTTAGTAGCTGTTCAGCGGTTATCTGACTAGTTCCCGCTCCAGATTTATCGGATTCATCTGAGCCTGATGATGTGGCTTCAGTGTATTCTTCGTCCGTTACAACCCCGTCATCGTTGAGGTCATAACCCTTACTTATGCTTGAGCGCTGATTTTCTATTGCCTCTTCATAGGTCATGCCGCGACCCATTAACACCTCAAGCCTGTCTTGATCAAGACCCTGCGCTGGTAGAGAGGCGTAATAGGACTCAAGCATTCCCTGCTGTGGCGCAGATAGAGCGGAACGACGAGACGCCAGCCCTGCCACCAACTCAGGGTCCATCGGGCCGGGGTCTAGCTTAGACAGCGTTCTCCTATACTCCTGCATTTGCGCGTTAGATTGCGGGGCTTGGAGGATTGGGTCGAAGTAGCTCCCTTGGCTAATCACGCCCTGCCTGAGTGGCCGATAAGACCTGTCGGGAACCTGCATGACACCATATGATTCTGATGGGTCTTGGAAGTAGCTAAACTCAGGCTCAAAGCCAGCCATATAGTCTTTCGGGGGCGCCACAGCGGTTAATGGCCGCAGACCTGCCTGAACATTAACGGGGTCTATCCCGCCATATCCCCTTGCTCCAACGCCAAGAAATCTTGCCGCATTTATAAAGCCTGTTGGGTCTGAGTAAACTGAAAGCTTGTTTTCGTTTTTCTTGGTGTCACCACCCTCCTCCATATATCTCACTTGCCCGCCACCAGACGCATATATAGGTGGTAATGTGCGCCTGCTCATCTCTGATCGGGCAGGAGATATGCCTGTCGCCACTCCGGGCTGGGCCGCACCGTATGCCATCTGAAGGTCGTCATAGCTTTCTCGCTTAGATACCTCTGCCTCTCCAAGACGCGCTCTTTCTTGTCTGGCAAACTGCTCTTGCATCTTATCTTGTTCCATAATGCCTGATGTAATGCCTGCACCAGCCACATTGCCGGTAAACCCAAGCTTATCTACAGCAGTGTCTAGGAACTCTGGCTGTTTCTTTAGAATGTCTGGCACACTAGAGCGCATTGAATCTAGCATTCCGGGGTCTGTTGCCGCGCTTACAGTCCCTTCTCCAAGAGATGTATTTACTGGGGCGAGCATGTCCCCCATGCCTGCGGTTTCCTGAGAAATCTGGGCAAGGCTTTCTGCGCCTGTTTGGCCTAGTGCGTTAGTGGCGTCATCAACAACAGTAAGACCTTGTTGAGCCGCTTCACCAACATCAAGTGCATCTCCTATCCCAGCACCAAACCCTGCTGTCAGACCAGAGAGGATGCCGCGTTTGAGGTCGCCTGTTACAGCCGCCGTTCCTGCGCCCACAAGAGCGCCTGTGCCTAATGCCTTTAGGCCAAGAGCTTTGGCGCCAAATCCTAGCAGGAGCGGCAAAAACGCCTCTGGCTGACCTGTAACGGGATTTATAGTGAGCTTGCCGCCGGGAACCAGAGAGGCTATCCCTTGAACTTCAGCGGGGTTCATGTGGACAAGCATGGAGTCGCCGTAGCGGCCATGTTGCGCCATTTGGTCCATTAACGGTTTTGCTGGATATCGATTCATTAGCTTGTCTCTACACCAAACATGTTAAAGCTAAGGCCGGTGCCGCTTGCGTACACCTTGACCACATCGCTTTGGTTAAGTGTCAGCCCTAGCACAGCCGAAAATGTATCCGTTGCCGCAACTGACTTGTCATAATAAATAAACTGCTTGTTGTCTGCACCAGCACCCGCCACATGAATACTCAGCCTAAACGTCAACGCGCCAGACGTTCTATTGCACACGTTAAACGAGCTTACTGTTGTCTGATTTAAATTAGGAACCGTGTAGAAGATTGTCGTGGTGGTTGCCGCCGCGTCTACTTGACCAAGAACTTTTATGGCATCAGCCATTACCAGCCCCCATCAGCAAAAACTGAAAGCGACGTAACGCCATCGATGAGTCCTTGTTGGTCTTGTTTGTGTTGCCTTCTACGGTTGCCGATATGTCTTGCAGTGACTGCTCTACAGTGCGACGAGCGACCTGCTCATTCTGCTGTTCGTAGGCTTGTGTTGCTACAGGGAGGGTTGTGTACTTTGTCATTAGCGGCGCCCGTCCGTTCTAATGTCAAATCTCAGGTCGCCCAGCGTCCACCCATACTCAGAGCCGTTTGTTGATATCTTAACGATCATCTCCCTTGTCCTCGCTCGAAGATGGTATTGACCTGTAGAGCTATTGATTGACGCGGTATCCAAAACAGACTCCGAGTCCAGCGGGAAGTCTTTACCTCTGACCTCAAGCGACAAATCCACGGCTGACTCCCTACCCCTGAAGGTAAAGTCAGGGATCACCCTTCTTAACGACAGAAATGACTCCCCGTCGCCAAGGCCAATCCCTCCAGACGCGATAAACGCATTTATTGGCTCGCCATCCGCTGTGTGTCCAAACTCATGGATATACAGGTAGTTGTCATCAGTTAGGCTGTTAGATGCCGCAATCGGGAACTCCTTGGTCGGCGCGTGTATAAACGCTCCACGATCCAACGTCCCTATCGCCCAGTTATCTTCTAAGTAGTTAAATGTAACGTAGTTTGTTATGTCGGCGCTTGCATTGCCTACCGGGTAATACCATGTGACCTCTGAGTCATCAGGGTTGGTTGTGGCAAATATCTTAAATCGCTGATCGAATTGGAGGTTTGAGAAGACATAATCCAGAACGGAGCACGGGAGCCTTTGCACTGCACCCCGATACACATAGAAACCTTCTCTGTCCATGAAGAAGACTGCGTCAGCCGCCGCCACCCCCGCCTTGGGAGAGATCATGCTGACATTCTCCGCTACGGGAGAGAATGAGTAGATAAATGGAGCGCCGACAAATCGCATAGCCTGTATGCCTACGTCGGTAAAGACTAAAATCTCCTGCCTTGTCTTGATTGCGCCAACAATCGTTGTCCCCGTTGACAAGACCTGACCGCCAGAGCTATTCGTGGCTGTTGGGGTCCAATTGCCAGCATCCTCTTGATCGGACCACCTAATTAGAAGAGGATCAATGTTGGCCGAGCCAATAGGGTTACAGCCAAAGCACAGAACATGCCGGTCAATGTCGGACACCATAACCTGTAATGCCGCAGTCGGTGTGTTTGATGCGCTGGCAAGAGATGACAGGGGAATGGCTCTTGTGGACGTTCCACCGCTTTCATCCCAGAAAAATACGCCACCGGCTCTAGAATTAAATACTAAGTCGTCTGCAAAAGCGTCCTGACTGTACAGACGAAGCTGGTTTGATACTGTCAAGTCAACAGACTCGCCAAAGGCAGAAATACCCCAGCCACCTACGCCCCAGCCCGTGCTGTCTACATAGAAGTTGGTCCCCGTGTTGATTTGGTAGGCACCTACCGTAGACGATCCGCCGTTTCCTGTGTCACTTCCGT
>CETY01001652.1_pt1 | contig 15672 bp, 15 predicted proteins | sample 361551 | NCBI WGS metagenome assembly CETY01 (sample SAMEA2623135, study PRJEB7988) | marine metagenome | biome: marine biome (ENVO:00000447); feature: deep chlorophyll maximum layer (ENVO:xxxxxxxx); material: "saline water (ENVO:00002010), including plankton (ENVO:xxxxxxxx)" | depth 45 m | reverse complement strand
AGGCTGATAAACCAAAGAAAGCAAAGAAGTCCACACAAAAAGTGGAGGGTGGAAATGCTAAGTTCATTGCAACATGGAACGCTTCTAGCGGAACCAAAGAAGTCGCAGAACAACTTGGTTTAACAGTGGACAAGGTGCGAAGTCACGCCAGATTGTTAAAACTTGATGGTGTGCAACTTAAGAAGTTCAAGCCGGGTCGTCGACCCAAGAACTGAAGACTTTCTTACTAGGAAAATAAAATGACAGGTATTGCGGCGGGGTTGGGATTAGTTGTCCCTGTTCTGCCCTGGTTATTCGCTAATGCCTGTGTTGTAACCGCATAAAACAGCACACCGGAGAAGTCTAACTCCATCCACCAGAGACAACCAATATACTGAGGAAACTATGACGTACTGCTACCTTAAGCAGCAAAGATAAGCAATAGGTGACGGGAATGCTGCTTAAGGTAGCAGCCTAAAAGGATGAAGCGTCATCCTCCGTTCTTTATATGCTAATGCAAATCATTGAATTCAGGCTGAAATCGAAGCTCAATATGACTTAAATCATAAAGTATTCGATATAAATCTGTAAAGATTGACGCATATGCGTTCCGGTGGCCCACAAACAGTAGGTCACCCCGCGCATGCGCTTAGGTGGGTAAATGGTGTCTCACCAGAAACGATGTGGTCACTTACCGCATCACCAGAGAGATAAATTAAAATGACCTTCACTTGGGCTGCGTTTGGGCCTTGCAGAAGTCTAACTGCACTCTCACCAGATGAACGAGGAACCAAAAATTCTGAGCATCGCACCCAGCTTCAACTGCAAGTTGAAATGCGAAGGGTGCTATTTGACAACTGACGTGACAAAGGAAATGCGAAGCGCAACTAAGGATGATGACTATTGGAAGGAAGTCATTCAGATGGGAGTTAAACATGGATATGAAGAGTTTGCAATGACTCTTAACCCATTTCCCGGTGCCGCTGAGCATGCTGCTAGACTAGCCAAAATGGCAAAGGAGGCAGGCTTTGAGAGCGTCAATATAACGTGGACTGAGTTCGCTACACCTGAAGGTGTAATGGAAGAACTCGCAAGTAACATCAATGTGCTATCGACCAGCCTCGACTCTAACCGAGTCGAGTATGAAGATACCTTGATGCTAGCCGAACACTTCGGACACATCCACTACAATTTTAACTTACTATGGGACAAGGAACTGATGAAGCCTGAAAATCACGATGAGGCCATTGATATGGTCAACAACGTGCTTGACGCAGGTAACGCAGTCGGTGGACATTTTACTGTCCAGCACTTGATTCTCAAGCCACTGACTCTTTACGGGGATGTGGAAGAGTTTCTAATCAACTACAATCTACTGATGGAGCAAATTCCAATCGGTGGAGATGGTGATAAGCACATCGGTGATGTTGCTTTTGGAAACTTGATGGGGCTTAACAACTGCCCCGGCGAGAGAATGCTTGACATTGACCCAATGGGATTCGCAAGGCGCTGCCCTGAGAACCCCATTGCATACGATGTCACTGACTTGGCGCAAGTTGAAGAATACATGAAAAATGGTATTCCAAACTGCAAGGAGTCTTGTAACTGCATGTAAGTACTAGGAGAAAAAAATGACAGGTAATGCGGCGGGGCCCTGTAGGACCTGGTTAGCATATCACCTGCACCGTAACCGCATAAAACGGTGCACTGGAGAAGTCTAACTCCATCCATTAGATGATGACAATAAGTATCATTGAGAAGAATGAAAAGTTTGAGATTAGCTGGACAGATGAGCGGACAGTTCCGCCCAGTATCGTCCGAGCCACATACAACACCTATGATGAAGTAAGCCACAAGGCCCTTCAGTTGATTGCGGCAGCTAACCCAAACCAAACAAACCTAACTGACTTTGGAGGTAACTGAATGCCTAGTGATGGGCTACTATCTGACTCTAAAGATTTGCTGCTTGCGGAGATTCGTGACGAACTCCAAGAGATGCGAAAGATTATGGAGCAGTTTCAGAAGTTTGTGCTTGAGGTAACCCCCGATGCTGCGATTAGCGCAGTGGCGGGTCTTGAGAAAGAACTTAACCAATGAAGGAGGTTAACTAGAATGAATAAAGAACGAGCAAAAGAACTCGGACTAAGTACTTTGTTATATTGCGATGCTCTCATACTACTGAGAGACTTGCTAAATCAAAACTACAGTGAAGAAAGTCGTCGGATGAGCCATAGTATTGTTCAAATTGGCGGCCCTTCAATTGTGATACAGGTAGAAGATAACCGAGAATTTATCTTGGAAGTCCATCTATCAGGGATTCGATACATAGCCACTGGGATAGCACCAACAAATGCTGCGCCTGGTCGCTATGTGTCGCGACAAACTAATTGTGCGAGACAACAACGACGAACCACCAATGGTGTGTATTATGGAAGTTCACAAGTTGAACTTCATGTCGGGGACTATCACATTACTATCCCGACCCCTTTTGGGCACCCACTTCGGGTCGCTGTCAAGGACTCACACCCAAGCTTGAATGAATGTATTTCTATACAACTGTCTCTAAAGACACTTAGAAAGATACTCAACAAGGTTGGTAGAGAAAACAGAGGACTATTTTGTTTAGCTTCATCAGACAGCACATGGAATGTGTTTTCTGAAAGTGCTGACGATGATTCAAACAGGTTTAGATTAAACCCCGTCATTAACTCAAATGGAGTTGCTGGGGTATTCTACAATAGGCTATACGACGCGCTCTTTCGTAAGAAAGAAGCCCTTCGAGGAGTCTTCAAGGAGTTTGACGAAGACACGCCGATAACACTCGGCGTGAACGAGTTAAATGCTCTGATGATTAAGGTAGATAGACGCGACGATTTAACGTCGAAAACTTCTGAATACCTGCTGTTTGAATCTGACATTGAAGCACTTACCACAAGTGAATTGCCCGAGACTCTCCCTTTCAAGGGTGAGCGGGCGACCCCAATTGTGGCTACAGAAAGTACTCTTGAGAAACCCATAGAGGTTACTGAAGAGATTCAAGTAGAAGAACCAACACATGTTGAATCGGAAACTCTTCCTCTTACTGAGGAGGAATTGACACGACTAAACCTGTGGGAGACTGCGTATAATCGCTGGGCTGAGACCACGGGTCAATCCCGAGCGTCATACAGCACTAGTCCCACAATTTGGTTCTCTCGCTATATGATGGAGAAACTGAGACTAGGTGAAACGATAGATGAGTTGGATAATCAACTCCTATCGAGATACTAGTCTACTAGATAACATGAGTAAAGAACTTGTTAAAAAATACGATGAGATAGTAAAGCATTGGAACTTGAACACCAAGATTTTGACGAGCCACTCTTCCTTCTGGAAGAGTTCGCGCTTTCAGTCAGAGATGTGGTTTGAGTCGAAAGAGCAATTTGTACTGAAGAACCTCATGCGCCAGAACACGGAACTAATCTTCCAAGAGATGCGCAGCTGGGGTCCGGCAGACCACAAAAAGTTCTATGTAGAACGAGCGCTAGGTTCCGATGGAAGGACTCTTGACGCGTTTAAACTCGACTCAAGCAGTACTGGAACCATTTCTGCCGAACTATCAAACACAAGTGACGAGTGCCGAGAGGCATTCATCTTCCGCTGGAACAACGGCTACGCCTTTATGGAGGTAGCCGAGCGTGTTGCCCTCGCCTTGGAGCGCTGGCTAACCGACCAAGGTGAGAATGTTACTGAAACAATCAGAAGAATGCAAGAGGCCGAGAAGGCCCGAGATGAAGTTCGCGATGTGCTTGAAAGCGCATCTGCAGCTGTCTCGACTGAAGTTGCTTCTCTTAAGTTGCGCAACCTTGCCGATAACCTCGGTTTGGTTGACTTCTTAGAAGACTCTACAGACTGAGCACCTTCTACTAGGATGTACATTAATTGGATAAATTATGGATATACTGGAAACTCTGGTAGGTCGTATAGCGATGTGATAAACACTGTTAACGGCTATCTGGATGAAATTAACTACGCCACGGCTCCCTATGAAGGGATAGCCCGTGCCTTTGTTAATGCAGAACTGGTAACTAAGAATGGCGCAAACTATGTCTTTACTGGACGTAGGACGCCGCCTAGGGATAGAGACTTAAGTCTCTTACCTGAACTAGTTGCCCGCCTGGCAGACGACATGGAACAAACCTACCAAGAGCCCAGCCTGATGGCTGAACTCTTGAGTGGCTTTAGTCCTACTGAGGAAGCCCGACGCGGCAGACTTAATCTGAACCCAGACAAACTGCGAATAGTAAAGATATTTTTGGAGAGAATTGCATGACAGATAAGGCTACTCGATTAAGAACCATAGTTGGTGAATCTTCGGGGCAGTCTACATCTTCTCGCAAACAGAAAACTCACTTCAAAAATGAGCGTAGAGAAATGACCCCCACAGAGTTTCTAGACAACGCACCAAAGAACTTTAAGTGTGACTTACATGAAAATGATAAAGTCTACACTATATCCTTTAAACTGCATAGAGAGACAAAAAATTGTTTCTACTATGTCGGTGAACTAGGAATTTCAAACAAAGACTTCTATGTTGCACCTGTATACGTTTTTAAGCAAAAATCTAAGTTTGCTAATGAACTGATGAAAATAGTTCCTCTTGAATTAGAGGAAGAAGCCTGGAGTATCGTCTCCGGTGCTCACTTTCATCACCAGTTCAAAAATAGACTAAGCGAAGGCCAACGAGCGCCTGACCCATTCTTAGAATGCTTTAGAGTATACTTCGGATTCGACTTACATGTGCCAATGTAATGAGTCCACTAGGAGGTTAAATTATGGCTAATGCAGCTTTTAATGTAATCACCGGATTGTGGAGACGCCGACGAGCCAATGGCTCTGAGGAGTACTTCTACGGGAAGCCGAAGTTGAACGAACCACTTATCATCAACCCTGGTGATGAAGTGTATGTGTTCAGGACTTCTGCTCGAAACGCCCGTAACTCTGACCCGCAGATGTATCTGAAGGTCAAGCGTGCCAATTCCGGTGAAAGCACCGACAATTAATAAGCCAGGCTTTGCCTAGGCTAACTAGATGAATCAAGACGAATGTTTTGAAGAAATGACACGGCAACTAAATCTCGCAGAACCATCACTGGGATACAGTAATGACATGAGACACCAGGGTTATTCTGGTGCCTCAGAGCGAGATGCCGCCGAAAGTTTGATGTTAGGAATCACGAGTGTGAACTTTTTTTCATGCTCACTTATCCAAACTGCTCAAATGGCAAACTCTAGAACATGGCTTCATAGAATGGAGCACAGTTTAGAGCGCCACGATGACCAGTTTTTATTTAAGGCAAGTTACAGAGTACATAGTACTAGTTTGCCTCGATGGGGGAATTCGGATGTTATCTACACGTTAGAAAATACCATTCAACAATTCTATCGAGACTTATCTCCGGCTGATAGGGGCACGCGCCCCTCAAGTCGTAAGTATCGTAAAGCTGTTAGAGAACTACACTCTACCCTAGCAGGTAGAACTACCTACTCTAGCTATCCTATTGATGGACGAGTTATTACAGTGCTTATTGGTGGTAAGATACCAAAAAGACAGATACTTGATGAAGAACGAATGTTCTCACTGCAGTACACTACCTTAGAAGATAGTCACAGACTCATAAACTGGAACAGTATCAATGGGTTTCAATTCGACTCGATGAGAGGCGTATTGAATACTACATTTGCTGACCATGGACTACCTCATGGCGAGTCCTTCCCCATATATGGAAGGCTAGCTGTGTGCGAGAGAGAGACTATCGCTATTGATGTTGGAACAATAACTGACACTGATAGAAGACTCCTTAACAAGCAAACTTATTACTCAGATGAATCACTTTACACGGAGTATATTCCGAGGCCTGAAAGCCTGACGGAAGTACTCTTGCCTGATGAAGATGGCTGGTCCCTTTACTTACGTAAAGATGAACTGCCAGCTCCGATACAAGGAAAGGAACTAATCGACTGGCTGGTAGATACAACATTACATGTGTCATCTACCATCGAGTTGTTTAGACTATCCGATGAGCGTTCAATACGCTTAGACCCCGGAGTTTACCAACTACTTTACCACGATGAAGAAAAAAGACTAACTGAATCACTATTTGTCTATACCGACAATGTTAGAAGATTGGTTGAGTCAGACTACCGCGCGACGTTTCCCAGTGGGAAGCTACAAGCAATGACAGTTGCTAATGATAGCTCGGTGGTCAATGTTTCTCACATCAATGTAAAGAATTTGACTCTCCCAAGTGAGAGTACATCAGTAACCTCTTTTTTTCAGAGGAGTAAAGATATCTGATACTAGCATGAGTTATGAATGTAAAACATGTGGCTTCACAACCAAAACCGAGGGCGGACTTAAACTTCACATGATGGTGAAGCACAAGGAATCTCAAAAAGAGACTCCAGCCAAAGTCGCACCCAAGGTGGTTAAGAAGCCAAAAATAAAACCTACAAAAGATATTGTAGCAGAATCAAAATCTAGACATAAAGAGCAACTTGAACAATATAAGTTGCTGCAAAGGTCCTGGCCAAAGTCTGGCACAGGACTCACTAAAGGAAGTAAAGTAACCAAAAAGAAGATTAAGAAAATCTTCCCAAAGGGAACCAACACTTATGTGAATGGAAAGATGAATGAGTCTGTTGCGCTTCATCCATTACTAGAGTCATCTTACTTGGTGACTTTTAGAGAAATGAAGAATGGATGGATAAGATATTCTTTGATAGGTGATAAGCACAATGTCTCTTGGAAGGAAGGGCCCCTAAACAATAAGTATAGGGTGACTATTCCTTCTCTGAGGACAAAGTGATACTAGATGAGTTACCCTATAGGGTGACAAATTAAAGAATCCATTGGAATGGGAAACCAGAGAGGGCTGCGAGCCCCCTTACATTAACTGAATTTAGACTAAAGTCTAACCGGGGATTTCTACATATAAAGAGGAAAGGTCACGAGAGCGTTCGGAAGGAGCGCGAGGAACTGCGAGTTTCGATGTGATGGAGCTATGTCCCATATCTGGGCCATAGAAAAGTTATCTATACACATACTGCGCAATGTAGATTGCTGGTGTGTTGATTACGATATGCCCCTCTACCCGATGAGTGAAAACAAATCACAGGAAGAAGGATATGTTATTGCAGGAAACACTGAAATTGCAACAAGAGGACATCTGGCAATTTACTCGGTCACTAGTGGTCGAGTAGCCTATGACTCTTTTGCTACGACAGCACAAGGTCTCGAACTTACGAGAAACTTTGTGCCCTCAATCAGGAGACTGAAAGACAGCTTTGCGATTGCCCGAGGAAACTTAGAGAGCATACGACTACCTACGCTAGAAGTAGCAGAAGGATGGGAAAGTCCAGTGGACAGAACCCTCAAGGTAGTTTCTCTAAGCAGAGGTAATGAATACGCTGTTCAAGTAGAGTCTCGTGGTAGAGCGCGTGGCAAAAACGACGTTAGGCGAGCCAACTTGTTCAGGCTGGAGTTTACTCCACCTGAAGACTTTGACGCTGCTAAATGGAGAACCGACTACATGGATAACGTGTGGGAAGGTAAACTCGAGGAAGCCAGCGCCAGCGTTGCACAAATTTCAGCGTGTCTGTCTGTAACACCTTATTGGGACGACATGAGTATTGACGTAGGGCTATTTGCCCAAATTAGTCAAGCACTTATGCAAGAGTTCCAAGTGGTGGCGACGAGTATCGACCAAAAGATGCTCCGAGACAAAATCGTCAGAGTACTGACGGGTGAATTGGGTGGCCTACCGTATCGAAGCGGTCAGGGCATCTTCTTTATACCAAAGTATGATGATGACGATAATTACTTGAACACGCTTACTAACTACTCTAGTTTACTAGACCAGTTTGGTAATGTGAATGCACTACAAGGTGCTTCTTCTACGAACAACTGGTTCGATGATAACGGTAAGCCACGAACTTGGCACCGTCCTCGAACCAATCTAAGAGTACTTGGATACATCGACAACGAGCGACAGATGAACTATATCCGACAGGATATTCAAACAAATGTCAGTCGTGAAATTGCTGAATACCAACAAAAGGTGCTAGAAGTAGCACAGGGCTTTGACTCAGATAATGTTGAGCGCTTTGAAATGCGCCTCGACTCACTGAGGGGTCAAAGAGACTCTCTGAGAGAGCGAGTTAGCAGCCTAACAACTATGTTAGGTGGCGAAATCGACCTCCACAGAGACCCCTACGCAGATGTTGCGTCTGGTATTGGTAGCAGACTCGATAATATCCGAGGAGTGAATTCGTCAGTCGCTGAGCGACTGTCGAATCTCACCCTCCTTTGATGGACTCTTAACTAGGTGAACAACCATGTCGGAACAAACAGTTGCGAACGAGGAGACTGAGGTCTCCACGGAAACGCGCGTGTTTGTAGACGATGAGACGTTCATCAGCACTTGGGAGCAAGCTGGTTCCAAGGCAGATGTGGCAGACGCCCTCGGGATGAAACCCGCATCTGTTGACCAGCGCGCCCGCCAGATGCGCAAGAATGGGGTGAACTTGAAAGAGTTCCCCAAGCGCAATGGCAAAAAAGGAGCAGAGTACTGGGCCCGTATGGAAGCCCTGCGACTCTCTCTTGGTGCTGATGAGTGACTCTGAGTCTACTCACGCCAACCAAGTATTGTGTCACTTGAACGATTGAAGCTCCTGCGAGGAGTGAATATTTAGTAGACACAATACTACTAGGACAATAAACCATCTGAGAGAAATCTATGACGAGGAACTCCCGTTAGAGAAAGAGAGATACAACATTATCACTCTAAGAAGAAAACAAATAGGCTCCAGACATGAGCCTATTTTAGAAGTTATCTATGGCTGCAATGACTGCAGCCCGGCACTCCTACTAAGTTTGACTACAAAGACTGTAAATCATACTAAGAAGAGCCCAGATACTCGGAGTATACTCTTACGCCTAAGTTCAGCGCGCTAAGACAGAAACACATACCCACAATTCCAAGGTCTGCTACAAAAGACTGCGGATACCCCAGAGCTAAACGCTCTGGTGTGGCGTGTACGTGCTTGAACTTTGCTACAGAGAACTCCTCGTAGTCATGACATATACTAACCAGCGAGAGCATTTACTCTCGACGCTAGACACCGTCAACTGACTGCGAAATCAGACTTACTCGTGCGGAAAGCACTGGTTGAGTCCACCAGGAATACTTTTTGTAACTGAGGTAACTATGACGTTACCCACTTTTGTGTAACTGCATGATTGTAGAGAACACTATTGGCTTCCTTCACCTAGGAACCTAACTCTTAACGATTCAGAATGGCCATGCGGCCTTTATTCTGACTCTAAGTTAGAACCCTAGCGGAAGCCAGTTGCAAAGGGGGCGGGTATCATTTGTCCCACAGAAGTGGGTGACTTTCTGAAAAAAGGTCGATAAGCAAGAAAGGCTTGTTGTTCTTTAAACAAAGTAAACAGTGATACCATAAAAGCTTGACTGCCTCGCAGTACAGCGTTTAGAAAAAATCAACTAAAATTATGGAGATAAAATACCCTGAAAATTTAGTGATATTGAGGAAACTCTCAGAACCCCCAGATTATGTCACTCCAGTGGCAGCCTGCGGGAGAATGAAGTGACCACAGCCAAGAGCCCCCGCACGCATACGCTAGGTGGGTTAAATGGTATTCCACCAGAGAATTAACTACAAGCTGAGGCGAAAGCCAATGACGCGCTAGGTCTAGCCCTGCACGCTTCGCGAACTTAACTTTGCTCAGTAAAGATAGATTTGTAGGTTTGAAAGGCAACTTTCAAACTAAGTTATTCGAAGAAACCTCTTCGAGTTGCTTAACAAACCAACTTTACGAACGCAAAGACAAGTTAACTTCGCTAGATGCAATGCTTGCGACTGCAGCACTCACGAAACGAGTGCAGAACATAGATGTTCGCAAGCAATAGGGAAGGCCCTTAGAACTGGTTATTCTCACCAGGAGATATACAATACTGAGGAAACAATGACGTAAACTCAGTTAAGGCACGGCCCGCTAAAGACACAGTAAAACGCTACGCGATGTACTGTGAACGGGAACAGGAACCGGCAGAAGACGTTCCAACCCTTGTGTTCGCACATCGGAACGCATCGTCTTCGCGCTCTAGGCAGCTACACACCTACTCTGGTCTAAACCACAGTAGGCGTACAGCGTGCCTTTCCTGTCCCTCTTCATCGGGCCTAGAGAGTCCGCCCGATAGATGGCTACGCCAGCCTATCAGTTGGACCTACAACGCTAGTGCCGGAAACACGATTCAACACGAACGTGACATGATTACAACTTGAGGCGGCTGCGCCGCCTTCCTATGTAATCACAAAGTACCTCGGCTGATGTCGGCATAATAATTCAACCACCGGTTAACACGGTCATAACCTTGCGGCTTCGCTGCGGTTACTCCGTGTAACACCTACATCAATCAAGTAGTACGTTTAAGCAAACCTAACTACTATCTTGATGTTGATTGAATCATTACCGTATCCATTACTCTGTTTGGACATGTCCAAATCCGCAATGGATACTTGCCTCCGCTGAATCGGTACTTTGACTTGCAGCTGTGCTGCGGTCACTTTGCATTGCTAAGGATTTTAATCGAGCGCTACGCTCCGATACCAATCCTAAGCACGGACCTAGTTCACTTGCTCAGAATGCTACGCAAACCTGAGCGGGAACTACCCACCGAATTACCCTTAGTCCAGCGACGGGGTAACGGCGGCCAAGGGTCCTAATGCAATCGAATCGAATCGTTAAATCGCGGGCACAAACAGCATAACTTTGCGGCTTCGCATCAGTTATGATTCACAATTACCTTGGGGATGGTAAGCACCAATCCCCAATTCATTGTGTTGTGCCTCGCGAGCACGCTGAGAATACTGTATTCTCCACCAGAAGAGTTCATAATCTGAGGCGAAAGCCGATGACGAACACCCAACTAAGCCAAATAGAATATGATGTCTGTACAAGTACTGACATCTTATTGGCTAAGGGGAAATACGCTAGTTCAGGCTTCACCTGAACCAGCTTAAGCAAAACGCCAAGCGATGGCTATTGACTCACTTGGGTGACTGGCAAGAGCCAGAGACCAAAGCTGAAGACCAGATGCAAGGATGTAGCTCTGACATCAGAGTTCTCCAATTCTATATACTGGGACACTGCAAGGCATGGCTGCACCCGTAACAAGTATACAGCACAGCCGCTGCACTTGTGCTCCGGAGCAGCATTTTTGTTGTGACACCCTGCAACACGAAAAGTATCCCCTTGGGATACCTTTCTATATCGCGAGCACGCTTCCCCTGCTAGTCAGGGTGTTGATGGCTCTTCACCAGATGAGGCGCACGCCCGAGAGGAAGCGCAACACAGTCTAAGGAAGTAAGTCGGGCACGCCGCGTTCCAAAAAAGACCCAAAGTAATGCAAATCTGACTACATTCACGCAATGTATGAAGTGCTAAACTGGATAACCCATGAAACGGGATAAAACAAGGAGTTAGTTGAAAAGGAATGTAATAATGTCAATGTAAGTCCTCCGTGTGGGGCAGTTGACCGGCTGGTGCGAAGGAAGCACTCCGTCAGTATCTCACGAAGTAGATACCCCAATAAGTTAAGGGAAAAGAACTTACCAGATGAAACATTGGAAAGACAATGAAACGAGATGTCGCGCATCAACCAGCAGTGGTAAACGCTGCAAACTAAAGGTTGGTGCTGGCGACTACTTATGCGAACATCATGCGATGGATTTACCACACTTTGTGATAAATCCTGATTACGCTGCGGGTCTGATGAAGACTCGCTTCCCAAAGCGGCATCACCCTGCTTGTGATAGGAAAGGCCAGAACGACTGTTCTTGCCACACCTATTCAAACGGGGCATTGGGGGTCTTAGCACTGCGCGAAGCAATTCGCAAAAGCCAAGAACTCAGTCCGCTTTATCGGAGAAAACGAAAGCTTGAACACCGACTAAAGGTGAAGAAAATTCGAGCCTACTACAATTCGATTACAGAAGCGGAGCTCTGGTTGCCCAAAGATGCGGGCTTCCGGCAGTTCCGCTTTTTTTTATGGGACGATAAGCAAGAGCGCGTTGTGGTGCGTGTAATTAAAGACAACTTTAGACACAAGAGAACTTTACTCAAGTGGCTTAGAAGGTTGGCTCCATTACACGTTTACTACACAACAAGCGCCTGGTTGAATCCGCAAGGAATCGGACCAGACCCTAAGGGTAAGCATGGTAAAGCAAAAATGAAGAAAAAGGGATGGACCTTGGAACGATATCACGATACGATGTTGTATCAAGGGCTATACTTTGATGTGGACTATGATAACGCCGACTACAATGAGGGAGCAAATATGCTCTTTAAGTTGAAGAAAACTCTTGATGATGAAATATTCAAGAAATACAGGCGCAAGTTCAACCCACAGAGTTATTTTCTAAACGGCTTGAAGATAGAACCAGTTATGGTATTCAGTGGAGGCAAAGGCTTTCACTTAGTTTACGAAGACTGGGCATCTGAGCGTTTAGAGCACCTACCAAAGATGAGATATAATGTGTTGGCCAAAAGTGGCCATCAACAAGAGTTTCATCGAGTGGCGAAAGCCAAGCTAGTCGGAGATTTGAAGTCCAAGAAGGGACTTTTGCTTGACTGGGAAGTGACTCGAGACCCGAGGCGAATCATTCGCCTACCGGGGACGATTCACGGTAAAACTCTGAGGCTGTGTAAAATTGTTACCGAAGACGACTTTGAACTTCGGGACACTTACCGCATCTTCAATGCTGATGCTCCTATAGCATGAGCAACTAGATGGATATACTAGGTATACTACTTACTATATTGACATATGTTCTGATTGGTTTTGGCTTTGCAGCAGGGTTCGCCCTGTGGCGTAAAGTCTCCGCCAAATGGAACAAGAAGAAAGGCAAAGGTGGCGTCCGAAGAGGAGGCTGGATTTGACTTACTAGATGAAACGAAAAGTTTTGATATCGACAAATGACTATGCGCAGCACATCGACACGGTGTGCGCGTCGGCGCTTGCAAAACCAACATCTACGCTCATGAATGGCGTAACAGTGAACACTGCTAAGTTTGTGTTTCACTGGGAAAACAGTGAAAGTGCCCTGGAAGTTTCACAGAAACTTCCTGTCTTGCAGACAGCTAAAATCGCTGCCCAAATGTCAAATTTTGTTGCAATAACAGAAGGACTTCCTTTGAAAGTAATTCCATTGGAAAGAAACTTCTAGTTTCACTAGATGAGTAGCATAGAAGATAAAGTGTGCGAGAAGATTCAGAAACGCTCTGAAGTTGGTAAGTCCAAGTATGGAGTTACCATGGAGCGAACTGACTTGAACACTGTCGAATGGCTAACACACCTACAGGAAGAACTAATGGACGCAAGCGTTTATGTGGAGCGACTTCTAGGTGATATTCAACTGGCTAATGACGCTATGTTGAACGCAAGAGTGCTGTTAATGAAACACCACGAGTGGATGAGCATGAGTGATGTCACATCTGAGGAAGATGACCAAGAAATACTTGATGTCGTCAAAGCCTTGCGCAAAGCCTCTGAATGAGGCTACTAGAGATACTAAACACTGAGGTAACAATGACGTGGCACGCCTGCGGCTAGGTGGTATTCACCGGCACGCAACCGGGGCTCGAGGCGTACCGCCTCTGCTCAGCCCCTTGATTCTACTGTTACCCAACGTAAAGCCTGTTCACCGTTTAACGGACACTTGGCAGCGAGCTGACTGCGCTTACCTACTTTCGGTAGCCGGTCGCATAGCATACTCGCAAAACAACCAGAGTTACTCTCTGGTCTAGAGTGGACATGCGTCCCTGAGGTAAACTACGTCTTCGCTCTGCGAACTAGCACCTCATGAACAGACTTTATCGAAGGTACCAGTTATGGCTTACTTCTAAAGAAGCGCCATATCGAATCATGTGCTAACTGGTATCTCACCAGAAGAAACTAACACTGAGACTTATGTCAATGACGTACTCGTCTCAATAATCATCTTGACTGCTCCGGTACAGAGCTGGAGCTGAAACATGCTTTGCTCTCATCCTACGGAACACATCCGTTCGAGCGCACCCATGACTTCCGCTCCACGCTACTCTACCGAGTGCTGTCTTGCGATGATTATCTGTATACTCGCAAAGATGCTACGCACTTTGATAGAATCGCACCGTGAGCGCAAACGCGTTCTGCATGCGCATTCATCACGCTAGCATTCACGCAAGCGAAGAGGCGATTGGCTTTCTTCACCAGGAGATTATCAAGCTGAGGTAACTATGATGCTGACACGCTTCGCTAAGCCTAGGTAGAACTCATTCGAGTCTACTTATCAGTGCGCTAGTGCCCCCAAGAGGAGCCTGCACTGTGCACTGCGAAGTAAAGTCTATTATCTATCTTATTCGAACTAAGACCCACTGCCTTTCAAAGGAATCATATGACCATCACCACTATGTCTGAGACGGATTAACTAATCCTGCTATAGACCAATAGAAACTTTTATGCAAAAGCTAAGGTGACTTATGATTGCTTTGACGTCGTTCGGTCTTAGTTCCAAAAGATAGATGACTTAAGACAGTCATTGGAGTAATCTCCACCAGAGAAGAAAACCATGAGGGAAACCAATGACGGGTGGTGCATTCGCACCACCGTGCGGGCGACCTCGTTTGGGGCAAAGTCCCATCCACGGTAAATAGCTTTACTATTTACTCGGGCTCACTTGCCTTGTATCGCTAGACTTCCCATGTGGTCAGTCTAGCTCCAGTCGGTTAAATCCGGCCTACGGCTTGTGGCTTTAATCGCCCGCACGAATGGCCTTCTCACCAGGAGAACATATACTGAGGAAACAATGACGTACTCAGCAAAAAACCATCACGACTCAGGAGTGCAAACGTGCGTACGAAGCGTCCACCTGTGTATTTCACAAAAGATAAGCTAAGCTAGCAGTAATGCATGCGCGCTAAATCTGATACACAGGTGAGATGCTTAGTACGCAACTCTTGCACACCCTGAAGCGTGAGGGTTTTTCACTTCGATTTGACCTAAAGTCAAATAGACTACAGGCTAAGGAAGTCTACAGCCCCAAGTCAAGGCTAAGGAATGTATTCCATACATCCTATAGACAGCACATGACTAAGGCTAAGGCGCGGAAACCTCCGTAGAACGAACTGTTAAACAGACGAATACGGCCACACAACGCCCGACCTAACCATAATAAGAAAGAGGACAATAGTCTTATTGCTAGATTTTGCAATAATCGCCCACGGCGATGCAGACTAATCGACTTACTGCGTAAAAGCGGAGAGCCATACGGACACCTACGGGTTCCTCGTGCTACTTCGTCACGCGTATAGAGAAAAAGGTTAAGCCTTAAGAGAAACAGACTACCATATCAAAGCGAACATATGCTGAAAGATGGTTCTCCACCAGAGACAAAAAACAACTGAGGTAACTATGACGTTACTCACTCTCAGTACATCTTAGATGAACTGAGGGGACTTGCACCAATGTACTGAGAGTGAGATGGATATCTACTCCTGCTGCATGTGGCAGCCCGACGTTACCAACAGCACGAGCGGAAAAACTACTTTGAGAACTCTTAGAGAACTCTTAGAGTAAAAGGAGGCGAATTCC
>CETY01085468.1_pt1 | contig 15715 bp, 9 predicted proteins | sample 361551 | NCBI WGS metagenome assembly CETY01 (sample SAMEA2623135, study PRJEB7988) | marine metagenome | biome: marine biome (ENVO:00000447); feature: deep chlorophyll maximum layer (ENVO:xxxxxxxx); material: "saline water (ENVO:00002010), including plankton (ENVO:xxxxxxxx)" | depth 45 m | reverse complement strand
AGACGCAACGGGGACACCAAGCATGCGAGATATATTTTTTTTATTAAAATTGATTCTCACTTTCACTTTTTTGTCTATCGTAAACAATGGATAATATTTCAACCGAAACCTTCATCAAAAATTGGATACCCAAGCATATTAAAAACAAGATATTGTTTTATTTACTTGAATCGATTTTCACCAAAAAAAATAGTTATAACCACACGTTTAAATTTGGAATAAATATATATAACACAAAAAGAAGGGAATATTTAGAAAACTTTCTCCCGTTCAGACAAGACGAACTATATGTCAAAATCAAAAACACCGCCAACATTTTCAATTTCAATGTTCCTGACGATTCTATTCCACAGTTGTCTTTCAAAAAAGTCATGAAATCTATTGTTCATGAAAAGGATATTTTGAAAATGAAAAAAGTCAGAAATATGGCAATCACAGACGAAGCCGGACGTAAGACAATAATCGATTACAAAAATATCGATATTAAAAATGCAAAAATGTTCAAATATGTAAAGATGATGGAATTCGGCGAATTTCCATGCGGGTTGATACTACGCGAAAAAGAAGAATTATATATATATTACGAACCTTATAACAACGGGAATAGTAGAAAATACGCATTATATACAGATTCAAACTACCGAGAAATTTCAATATCACCATTGCAAATGTTATGGCGGATAAAATATGGCGGAATTACAATAAAAGCACTGAAAAATCTTGCAAAAATAAACAAAATTGATGGAAGAAGTAAATTAAAAACGCGCAATGATTTCATACAGACATTTATGAAACTATGAATTAGATTATCACAATAATATAAAAAAAATGTAATATATATTGTTGTGGATGAATATATATTACTTTTTCAAAACCAGTATTATTTTTTGTCTTTCTGTTCATCATACCAATGCTTTAAAACCCACTAAGTTGCCAAGTGGAAAGGACCGAGTATACAAGTTTAATCACAATAATCCAGAACTTGACGTTGGAAAAATAACAGCATCAGCAGCATCTTTTGTTTCAAGGCATTGGTTGAATAATATTATTCTACCGAAACGAATTTGTCAAGAAGACACGTTAATTATTGAAAAAATAAATAAATTAGAGCAATTTATGCAAGACCAATTTACACGACACAGAGAAATGGATATTGAGTATTTAGCGTGGATGCCACAAGGCATTTCTTCCGAAATTTTATTTTTGATCGTGGTAGAAGCCAAAGAAGACAAACTTGTACTACGAATGTTGATTAATTCTCCATTTTGGGAATCAAACCAAATTAGCACCGATTGCTTGCTGGAATCATTAAACAGTTTTTCGCTTATTCGTGGGAAAACATTGGACATTGATTCCTTCTTATCGAATAATATTCGCTACAAACTTATTTGGCAAGACTTCAAATTAGAGCAGCTTTAATTTTAAAAACATCATTATAACATAAATTGGTTTTATTAAAATTGAAATAATAATTTTTTTTTATTGCGCATAATTACACAACTTAATATGACGAATATTCCAGATAAAATCATCACAGGAACAGATAACGGCGAACTAAATAATCTAGAAAAACAAGAGTTAGAGGTTAATATTACATCGAGTATCATGACTTTTATGTCTTATTCAATAAAATCATCATCTATTTTCGTCGAACATTCCGAGAGAACCATAATAACAACAGATGATATCAAAAGGGCGATGATGGTTGAAATATTCTTGTATTTTGAACGCTCGGATTTAGAAATGAGGATAGGGGAATGGAGAAACATTATTTTGAACGAAATGAAAAATGATACAAGTGATATTGAAGATGAGGAAGACGATCTGGAAGATGAACAAGAGTCAACCGACAAATTAGAAAACGAAGAGAAAAAAAATAAAAAAATATGTTCTTGTGAAGTTTGTGATTTAATGAACACAATCAAGGACAAATGGAAATATTACAACCCGACAGATGAAATGGGAAAAATATTTAAAAATCACATTGACAAAATGGAATAATTGACCCAACGACACTACATATCCATATCGCAACTATTTATACATGATATGGGGGTTACTAGGGACAATTCATTTTTAAACATCAACCGGCTTTACACAATTGTCATTTTCATCGTGCTTTTGGCAATTGGTGATAATTTTGCACGTTTATAAAATTTTTTCATTTTCCGCAGACAAGTTTCTAATGGGTGAGTATTAGAGAGGTCAATTATAAAGTCTGTAAATTTCAACATATTCGTTTTGTCAAACTGAAATAATGTAGTATTATTCCTCTTACACCACGATTCAAATTTTCTGAGGTTCAGAAACAAAATAAGTTTCAAAAAATAATAAGAAGTCAAATTTGCGGTTTCTTCATATTTTATTGTTTTACATTTGACATCAATTATATCCTCATACGAAATATTAATATGATTTAATATTTTGACACACTGAAATAATGTGAAACTCAACTCCTTATTGATAAGATGTTCAAACATAACTAAGAAGGTCTTTTTGTCTTTTGTCTTCAAATAAGAGACAAAGACAACATTCAATACTTCGGCCCACAATTCAACATATGCCTCATATATACGGATACCGTTTTTATTGCGAACCTTGAATGTTTGAACTATCTTGTCTTCTACTTCATAGTTATTATATCCCGAGAAATCTAATCCAAAGGAATGAAATGACTCGTGCATCAAAACTTTATACCATTCTTCGTGCCGGTAAATATAAATAGTTGTTTCAGGATTGCATGATGTGGCGAAGGCGCTATTCACGTGCTTATATGTTATTGGTTCATTCGATGCCGGAAGATGCTTATGAAAATTCGTAAATAATAAATATATGGTCGATTTCACACTACATTTTTCTTTGATGTGTGGACTAATGAACTGTAACCACAAATAAATTTTATTGATGCAATCTTGAAAAAAGTCCAACACATTAATCTTTTTAGAGCTGTGATTATCGAACGGCAAAAATAAATGAACTGTGAAACATCTTGGACCAAGATTTAGAGTGAATTGTTGATAAAAACCGTTAGATGTTCTCAAAAAACTAACTAGTTCAGAGTCAATAAAATATGTTGGAGGTATTTGCAAGAATTGAGGATACTTGTCCAAAAAAGTTATTGGTGTGCAAGTATAGTCATTTTTGTCACTATTCATTTTGTCTTTACCATCTTGAAGAACCTTGTAAAAACTGTTTAACGTGTCCTTTGTAAGGACAATATTTTGGTGCAACTCTGGCAATTTAGTAAACAATTCATTCATATATAACTGCCTATAATAAATGTTTTTAAATAATAAATGGGAAATATATTTTCTAGGTGCACAAAAAACGATCAACAAGTGAGAGAAAGACAAGGTAGACACAACGGAGAAGAATACAGAACATTGCGAATAGAACACAGAACTTATATTTTGTTCAATAATAATGAAAATATAGAGTATACTGAGATTTAGTTCTTATTTTGAATAATAAATCAGCACAATACTTTAGTTTGGAATTATTCTCACAGACACATCTTATTACATGAGCAACTTAAACAGCATTGACTTGTAAAAAAAAAATTGATTTGGTTGATACTGAGTTATGTTGAAGTACACAATGGATTTGGCTAAAGCACTAAGTGATAAAAATATGACAAAACGCATGTCTGAGTTAACATTTAATTATGTTAACAGTAAGCATGGTAAATTTACTCTAGAGACATGTATATTGTCTATATTAGATGAAAATATTCCAGAAGATGCTGTAATACCAGTTGGGATTACATGTATACGTCTTATTGATAAACATTCAGAAGTTTTTGACGAGATGAAATCTGGATTATCAAGCACAATGAAACAATCAATTATGGATAAAATCTCAGAAAAATTATCTTAGCGTCATTAGATAGATACATTTTTAGCAAAAAAAAGGTAGTAATTTGTGTTTTGATTCAAACGTGTAGTGTATCGCGAATTAAATTGAACAAACATTAATTTATCCTTCAACAATTATGACGATTATTACTTGAAACAGAAATTTTATATTTTTCAACCATTTTTTTATATCGTTTGTTTGATATATGGTTTCTTATACAATTTGGTTTCATTTTGACGTCCCTTATTATTTTTTTTAGCAGCATTCCAGTAGTATCTACTTCATATAGCTTCTTGAATGTATATTTGCCGTGAGATTCACATGGAATACCATTTGCGATAATCGTATCAGAGAAATAATTTTCGGTGAATATGTGATAGTATGTAAAACATTCTTGTGTTGAATCAGTATAATATTCAATCTTTTTCATACACGAAACAGGTGCATATTGATTTGTTTTTGGTAAATAAACACAATGGTTTTGTGTCAAATACAGGTCTTTGGTACAGACATACTTATCAGATAATCGTGTGTTCTTTGGTATTCTTTTGGGATAATGTGTTCCGTCATTTGTTTTATAATACTTTTGCATCTCTATTAGTGTTATACTTTTATTGTCCTTGTCTACCAGTTTGTCTTTCATGGGGGTAAGATCCTCTATGTTTTTATAACCAGTAGTTGTCAATATTTGAGTTCCTTTTAAAAAGCATGGAATAGCATCACTTGACTCAGAGTTATTCTCATTTGTGGTATCTTGTGACGAATTTATGGCAGACCAGACAAAAGTATTACTAACTTGATTATGATGTGGTGTCCACCACACCGGTGAACTAGAGGTAAGTATAGTATTAACATCGCTATTATAAATGCTGTCTTGTTCGACCATTAATGTACTTCTTGTCGTTCCTTGATTGTAATCTGAAGTAAACGTCATGCCCCAAGACGATGGAGATATTTGAGAAAATGAAGTTATTGAACCATTCGTTACAATAATGTGGCTTGCTTCAACATTTCCATCAAGAGAATTGTTACTAGCAGTCAGTGTAAAATCTAATGTCGATTGATTCAACGACGAACCATACGAAATATCGTCATTTGGGCTTAATGTCAAACTAGGGCGTTCAATTGGTATTTTATCCACACCGGTACGATTGTTGTCATTATAATTTGTATTAACCAAATATAAATTTTGAATTTCAGAAGGTTCTAGCGCTTTATTGTAAAAACGTATATTTTTCATCAATCCAGTAAAACCTATATTCCTAGCATAACCATATCCAAATAACTGATATTGTCTCTTTCCTCCGATAACTGTTCGTGTTACTGACTGGTTATCAGACCTATACTTGTTTACATAGTCCACAGGTTCTCCATCTATGTAAAACTGTTTGACATTTCCTTCTTTTACAGTAATTGCCATGTGAGTATATTTCGTTGAAGACGATAATCCAGCCTCTGAAATTGCCATTGCGTTATCATCGGGCGAACCGTAATAAAACCATGCACCGGGGGTCGTCCCATCTCTAAATACATGTATATCAGTACTGTTGATGGAAGTATCTAAATAATTGTTATCTGTTATATTGACTAATTGATCATTGCCATGTTGGTTTCCACTTTTCATACAATACATCATTGATATAGTTAAATCTCCATCCCGAATCAATTCATCGTCTACCGATAAGTATCCAGATCCTGAAACATCATACTCGTTCAAAGAAGGATCATAAGTTGCGTCGCCATTCAAAGATACATCCAATTCTATATGCTGACCATTACTAGTAATTAGAGGAATGGTTTGATCTTCTAAAGGGGGCATTAAATCAAGTGAAATGTCTATTGTTATAAATTCAAATACATTACTCGCATAATTACTGTGATTCGAAAACCAAGAAGGTTTGTCTGTCATATTATTTATTACATTGTTTAGCAACGAATCGGCTGGAATATATAATTTACTTCTTTCATTTTTTGTTGTTGGTGTAAAAGTAAAACTCCAAGTTGTTGAATCACTCGTAAAATTGCTAATGCCACCGTTGACATAACTTATGTCAGTAGCAGAAATATTCAACGATGAATTAGAAGTTGACGTAATTTTCATTGAGATTTGTGCCAATTCTGTATGGTCTCCTGAACTAATATCAATTGAACTTACAACAACATTCGGAATATTTTGTGATATATAGTTCATAGTGTCAATGTATTCGTTTGTCAACATATTTGTATGTATCGTTGATACTTCACTTTGTGAAAGCACCTTATCATAAAAACGAATGTTTTTCATATATCCCTTAAAGGCGCTCGAGTCACTTGAATCCACCAATGGTCCTTTACCTAGCAATTGAAGTGGTTGTGCTACTCCACTAATTAGTGCGCCATTATTTTCGGACAAATTGCCAGTTTTTTCTAATGTTCCATTTACGTACATCTTGAATCCATCTGTTTCACTCAATGTTAAGTCTTCATTCATAGTGATAACAATATGCGTGTAATTCGAACTATTATCAAAAATTGACGATGATATATCTTCAATACTTGCTTCATCTTCTTTATAGAAGATTGATGATTTATCATTTGGCGATGCGTAAATTCCAAAATCATTTGTGTTGTATAAATTTTGATTAATATAACTTGGTTGTAGTTGTCCAATGTATGCAATTGTATTGCGAATTATGTTTCCATTGTTAGTTTCAAATACTGGTTGCGAACCACCTGATTTATACATGAATGACATTGACATTTTTGAATCTCCAAATAATTGTCCATCGATGGAAGCGTACCCGCTTAAATCTCCTGGAAAATAATATTCATTTAAAAGCTCGTTATAAGTTACTTCGCCATACAAAGTAACATTTCGCTCTTCTTGATTTCCGGTTGATTTCACAAATGGAATAGTTCCAGGACTGCTTGGTAAAATAGTTAAATCATTTGTCAATGATGAAAGAGAAATGTCATTTACCACATAATTAATTGCTATGTCTACGTTTGATGTTATTGTATTTGTATTTAAATTTACAGAAATATCTGCGGTTGATCCGGAATTATTTATATTAATATTGTAAAAACCTGAAGGGATATTTAAAGTCTGAGGTACAACTCTTATTATAACAATACCACTACCTCCTGAACCACCCCGACTTACCCCAAAATGAGTATTCGCGGACGAATACAATGTTGACTCTTCTGCTGTGAGGTCTAGTATTGTACGACTCCATCCCCCTCCACCAGACCCTGTGTTACTAGCAGCATCTGTCGAATAACTGTCTATTGTGCCACCGTCCATACCGTTCTCTGACGCACTATCCCATCCACCATCTTCAGTAGGATTGCCAGATTGCCATACTGCACCATCTCCCCCTATACCACTCCCCCCCACCCCCACAAGTGTTGTTGTACCTTCTGTTATAGTGTTATTTGGATAATGTGCATTTTTCCGAAGCATCTCTAAATCCCACATTGATTGTGAACCTCCTCCACCCGCGGCGACAGTCACACCTCCATTTATTGGTATTGTAACACCATCCTGACCGTTTATTTGATTCAATAGAAAATCTCCACTTATTGTTGTAGTTACAGTGGTATTACCGCTAAGTCCACCTCCTCCAGCAGAATTATATGACCAAACTTGAGAATCTGGAAGGTTACTATCACTTCCACCTTTTACATAATAAGAACCATCCCAAAAAGTGTTGCCTTGAATTGCTAAACCTTTGTCTCCACTTGTCGAATCCCGCACAGCAGTTGAACCATCAGGGAAAATCTCCGTTGCAGCACCTCCTCCACCACTACCACCAGAAATACCATTTTTTGGATCATTAACACCAACATACCTTCCACCACCTCCACCACCTAATCCTCTTAATTCTTGACTAACTCCACCCATAAACATAGAAATTACATTTCCTTCTGAATCTGTTATGTAACTGTCTTCGCCAGAATTTGTGGAAATGTCATCTGTTACAGATGACCATTGAACACCTAGACCACCAGCACCTACAACGATATTGTATGTTCCAGCCGATATATCTTGATTCACAGTATATATAACACCGCCGGCACCTCCGCCTCCACCATATAACGAACCGCCAGCACCTCCACCGCCCACAATTAATATATCAACTACTGAATCTTGTGGTAATGTAAATGTGCTGCTTGAATTGAACACAGCCGTATAATCACCATCTTTTGCGTCCCATGACCCAACAATATATTCTTTTATTTCGGCACTAATATCAAAATTTAAAAAAACAGAAGAATCTTCCGTGAATACATACGACTCTTTTGTTGCATTGATAGAACCAATAGGTAGTGTCATCTGCGTCGAACTTATGTCTTCGTTCGTAAAAACATTTATAAATTTTGGTCTTAAAGAATCTGATACTATTGATATTGGATTAGGAATTCCTGAATATATTGTATAAGGACCTTCATAGAAGTATAAATTAACATCTCTATATGAAGCATATTGATCTTCACTAATATTCTGGTGTAATGTAGGAAATGTTCCAAATGTAGTTTGAAAATTAGAAAAATCTTGAGTAGTCCAATATTTTGTATCACTAAGCAAATTAATATTTGTTGGTGAAAGGTTTGCACCATTCCATATTGAATTGACCGGAATAAACCAAGTATTTTCATTGGGGGAAACATCAAATGTAACGTACAAATTTCCTGGAGATTGGTCATGAGGGATTTGCATAAGAGATGGAGATATAACTGTATCACTACTAAGACCTCGACCATGAGTTATTGTATTCGAATAATTAAATGAATTGAACCAACCACTCTGTGAAACCAACACATTTACACTATTGTCAAAGTTTATGGTATATTCTTCTTCGGCTGAGCTGCTCAATTTATGTTCATTGGGCACTGGAAATGAATAATCTGAAAACGTTGTATTCGTCCCTTGATACATTGGACAACGTATAGCTAACCACTGTCCATCATGTCGAATGTAATTACCGTCAACCCATACATACTCTGATTTCATCCAACCAATTCTATTATATCCATTGTATGACAAACTTGGTAGTGGATTTTCTATACCTGAATATGCTGTGTAAGGACCGACATAAACGTATAAATCAACATTTTTATAAGAATCATACATAGTAGTACCGTGAATGTTTTGATGAGCTGTAGGAAATGTTGTTCCAAATATGGTTTCATATTTTGAAAAATCTTCGGTTGTCCAATAATTTGTATGACTAAGATGAGTAATATTTATACCTGTAGACGAAGTAGAATGGTTAGCGCCATTCCATATTGAGTTAACAGGAATAAACCAAGTATCATTGTCTATACTCGTCTCGTCATCAAACGAAACATACAAATTGCCTGGCGATTGGTTGTGCGTTTTTTGAACAAAGCCAGTCGCAGTTATGGTATCAGAATAGTTATATGAATTGGCCCAACCGGTCTGTGAAACTAGTACATTCACACTATTGTCAAAATTTATTGTAAATTCTCCCATAAAATAAGGTGGAGTACTTGCCAATGTATGTTCATTGGGCACTGGAAATGAATAATCTGAAAAAGTTGTATTAGGACCTTGATACATTGGACAACGTATCATGAACCACTGACCGTCATGGCGGACATCTTCACCATCTACCCATATATACTCACTTTTCATCCGACCCACTTTTGTATAATGACTACTTGATGGGTAAAGAGTACCAAGATGAATAGATGTTTCTTTAATGGATTCTTTAAAATATAAACCAATCATATTCACATCATTCAACGGGCTTTCTAATATCCAATCACCTTCGAAAATTGTATGTCCTGTAATATTTTCGGAAGAACGGATTTCTAATGAAGCCAAATTTGACGAAATAGAATCAATTACATATTTCCAATTATTATTTGAGTAAATCTTACACATCATCAAATCCAAATATTTAATATTCATGTCAGCTTCAAGAAACATAACAAAATCTTGAAATTTACTCCATGTGTTTAAACTTGGATCATTGATTGGTGCATATTTCACAATACATGTCTCTTCATTAACAAGGTTATAGGTTTTGCTTCTAGAATCATTATCTTGGAACAATGCAATATTTGTAATTTGTACACTATCCAACTTATTGATTGCTTTTAATCCATCTTTAATATTTTCATAAGTATTTCTTTTGTCAAAAGTCAGTAATAATGTGTTTGATAAAACACAATCACGAACATCTGATAAATGTGTTTCTAACTCCATGTCATACAAAATAACATTCGTAATAACATTTGGAATAATATTTGACTGTATCAGTTGCTCGTTTTCGTTTCCATTTGTTTTTAAATAAGTAGCAATATTTACGTCGTTATCATACTGTGTAATTATTTTTGAGCGACTTATGTTCCAAGTATATAAATCCTTGAAAATATTTTGAGACGTATCCGACGGCAGACTTAATTCAAACAAATTATGAGAAACGTCTACATGAGATGAAATTGTTGAATTAAAATTTACAATGGTCGACACAAAATAATCATTCTGTAAAAAGTGAGAGAATGTATTATAGTTTATACTGGTAGATTCGGATATATTAAACATTTCAAAATTTATTACTGGAACATTAGTATTATTAAAAATATTTAATTGAAAACATTCCACAAGCAATTCAATCATTTTAACAATAAAATGACTTTTCAAAATTCCTATATCTTTTCTTTGATTACCACGACACTCTTTTACAACAGTTGTAATATTTGCATCTATATTACTATCGAACATATTACTCAACTTTAAAAACGAATTTGACACACCTGGATTAAACCACAAACAAAAATTTATTTGTTCAATATAATGTCTATTATCTCCATAAATGGATTCAAATTCTTTTTGTAATCTTGAACAAAAATCTTGTTCAGTTTCGGATGGATTTACAAATTCTAGAAATGTGTTCTCACTAACAAGTCCGATCATATTATTTAAAATATGGACATCATTTTCACATGTATGTCCAAACAAAGGAATAATGCATATATTCAATTTATTGGCATCAAGATCCAATTGCAATGAACTATTATTATGGGGGGTGAAACTATTAACCTTAAATGAGTTAGACTTTTTTAAAAATTCAAGATTTGTATTACTTATTTTAAAATATTTATCAATAATCACTTTGTTATCACCCTCATAAAATTTGGTAAATGCTGTATGTAACCAATTATCACTACATTTAATAATATGTTTTTGATTATCGGAAATTTTAAAGTAATTTACATCGACATGATTTAAAACCAGTTCAAATTCTTTAGGAAAATATAAATGATTTATATCTATAAAATCTATATTCTCAAATCCATATACCTTTTTAATATAACGGGCAAACGAATCCATAAAATAATGCTTCTTGACTAATTCTGGTCCTACCATATCATCAATATCTGTAGATAATACGTATCCACTATTAGACAAATATGAATAAGAATAAGCATTCATTTGCTCAAAATTTAAAATGCCAAAATGCTGCAATTGCAACGTTCCGGTCTCCATGTTAACATTGATGAACCTCTGCAATTCTTTACGAAAATTAGTATTCTTTTCAATTATGAAGCCTTTTTTGAAATCATATGCAAATATTTTTGTTCCTTTGTTTTTGATTGCGTTTAATATTAATTTTGCATCATCTGATAGGTTTATATCCACTATCAATATTTGTGTAATCATTTATTAATATTAACTTATATTTTCTTTAAACTGATATATGTATCCATGCGTTAAATGCATCGTATATATACAACAATCCTTCAAATTTAGGTTTTTAATGTCATGCACTTATTATCACATCAGTTTCATATTACTTCGCTTATACGAATTGTATTACAATGTCTTTAATATTTATTTAAATAAAACTGTTGTGCTGTATAATATTATGAAAGTAGGCATATTAACAAAATGTTTCAATACTTTTTATAGCAATGGTTGCAACCAACAAGGGTTTTATTTGTATACTTGTTTGATACAGTCTCCTTTAATCACTTGTTACATGTTTGATCAAGATATTTCAAATGACGATGCCATATTCGGGGTTAAACTACTTTCGGTAGATAATAATGTAGAAATATTACAAAATTTAGATGTCATCATTACGGTGTCCGGGGCAATAAAGACTGAAATACTTTTGAGTTGTGAAAAACCTGTAAAAATTAATTATATTTGTGGAAACATGTATAAAATATATCAAGAGCAATTTATATTTGGAGTTCATAATTATGTACAACCTATTGATCGTAATTATTTATACGATATTGTTTGGACAATCCCAAATTACAAAAATAATTTAGATTTTTTAACTTACATTCATAAAAAGCAAATCAAAATCGAAACAGTTCCATATATTTGGGATACTAAACTAATTGATAGCGCATGTTCTGCGAACAAAACTCTTTTTTATGAACCTAACTCTGAAAAATCTCACACTAAATTTATTTTGATTGCTGAACCAAATTTACAAACAACTAAAACATCTTTGATACCATTGATGATATGCGACGAACTATACAAAAATATGAAAAATATAAGAATTATTTTGTTATGTAAAAAAAGTCATGAAAATTCCACAAAAGTCATTTCCAGAATGAGTATATACAAGAGTGGAATGATTGATATGTATGATAGATTGCAATTCACATCGGTTATAAATGATCTAAAACAACAAAAAAAAGATTTTGTTGTTCTTTCTCATCAAGACGACAACCCAATGAATTATCTACACCTTGAAACGTTGTACCTAGGTTATCCATTGATACACAATGTAAAAGAACTTAACAGTGCAGGCTATTACTATGAAACGATTAAAGACGGTGTTAACCAAATTTCATATGCGTTTAACTATCACAATAAACGAATTGGTGAATATAAGCGTCACGCGACATATGAACTGCACAAGTATTCGCCAACAAATTATGATAATTGTCTGAAATATACAGCTCTATTAAAAAATTCACATCATTATAATTCAAACAAGCCGATATCTGAATTTCCATTACATTTGTATAATGGTATGAAACTCGTACTATGTTACAACAAAAACTTAGCGCAAGAATTACGGAAAACATTTTTGCAACCACATTATCTTTTTTTTACCTCCAAGGGGTACTTGGTAGAAATAAAAGAGATGAGTGATAATGAGTTATTCGAAGAAACAGCATTACATTTTATTTATGGCTATCATTTATTTGACAAACTTCCACTCAAATATATAATATGTCAAACTGGACAATCACATTCAAAAAGTGAAACATTAAATGACTTTATACAAAAATATTACTTGAATGCGGAAGCGATCCTTGCGTTATCAACGAAACAACTACCTCTCTTAAAGCGAATAAAAGATGAAGTTTATCGTTTTCCAGATATTTCCAGAATAACTTTAACAAAAGATATAACTAATTCTGTAATCATAGATAAACGAGTAAACCGCCGGGCTGAAATCATTGTTGGGAAACATTAACATTGACTCTTTATTCAAAATTTCATTTTAAAAATAATTAATTAAATGTTTTTTAAGATGAAATATCATAAATATTATGATAACTAAGGGGATTATTATAATTCCTACACAAGGGTTTGCAAACAGACTACGCATGATTGCGTCATCTTATATACTCTCTAAATTTATAGAAATCCCTCTATATGTATGCTGGATATCTTCAAGAGAATGCAACGTAGAATATGATGACATTTTTCATGATGATGATTTAAATATCATTGATTTTAATGAGTGTCAAAAATCTAATTATTTATATCTTGGTAGGCAACACACCCAAAATATTATAAACAATATCATAGACACACGGTATTCAAAAGAAATGACGTATGATTACTTTATTTTAGAAGGTGGTCATGAATTTAAACCACCCGCTCTATCACTTCAATCGTTTGTATATCAAAAACACATGTTTTACAATTCCCTTCAATTCTCTAGTATAATACGTGATAAAGTATGTAGTTTTAGTGCTTTATATGATCTAAACAGAACTATAGGGATTCATTATCGCGATATAATCAATAAATATGACAATAATGATATTGAAAATAGTGATTTGATAAATTTTACTAAAAATTCTCCTATTGAAAAATTTGAGAGCATCATAACGAATCTTAAAAATATATCCAACTATGATAATTTATTAGTTGTTTCCAATAATCCTGAAATATACCATAAATTTAAAAATAACATTAAAAGTAAATCGTTTATCAAGACAAATACTGAGTTATATGACAGAAATAATAAAAATGCCATTATAGAATGTGTAACCGATTTTTTAATACTGTCTAAAACACGCATGATTATTGGAACATTCTACTCCTCTTTTTCAGATGAAGCATCTTTTGTCAATTTTATACCTAAAATAACTCCTCTAAGTGATTCTATTGGGAATACTCAATTAGATTATCATTGTTTGAATTATACAAATAAGAATAAATTACCTTGTCTCAATCGTAACGATAAAACATTTTTCCATTTATTTGGAGAAGGAATTTGTAATTTGAATTAAAACAAAACAAAAAATCCCGTCGAGTAAAAAATAGTGTGTTCAAAAAAATATATATTCATTTGAAATTTCTGGAACGTTGAAAGTGATGCAGAAACAAATAGACAAGTTTACAAACAAACTCCAAAACCAGAACATTCACCAGGGACTGTTTCATTATTTTAGACCACTAACCAACAAACACAATTTGATTTGAGCATATGTAATATTATTGTTTACAATATCCTTTATCGGTTTTAAGTAATTAAAACCCACCTTTTTAACAGCATCGTTAATTTCCACTTTAAATTCTTCTGTGAGTCCAAAGTAATCTGTATCAATGGCCGCATCATCGTAATTTTCAAATATATAAATCATATGGTCTTCAATCGTACGCAACTTTCTCCCGGTTAGTTCTGAGATTTCGTTCATTGTCTTTCCATCTTTATAATGTTTGTACGTAATATCTTTTGCTCCAGCTCCCTTACCTGTTGATTTATTTTTAGAAATTACATTGATTTCGCTGATAAATTCTGTCCCGTATTTCACAATGAACTCATCTGATATTCCGTCAACCTTCCACAATTGATTGATGTCTTTGGGTTTGCTATTGCATATATTCATCAAGACACGATCGTTGATAAGTACATTCGGAATAATTCCATGACTTTCAGCAATAGTTGTTCTTATCTCATGAACCCGTTTTGCGTACGAACACCGCTTTGGTTTAATTGGTACAACCTTATCTTGTTTAATCCTGGCTGTTATGGGCAACATTTCCGTTATATCTTTATTTCCAACACATATGACAAAATAATTACCTTTAGCATTACGTAATAGTATGTTTTTTGCAATTAGAATTTCCAATAATTCCTTAATACGCGGCTTAGTCATTGTGGTAAATATCTCGCCTCCACCAGTTTTTATCAACGACGCCGTTTTTTCCATTCCATATGTAAATCCTTTACTAAAATGGTGTTCTTTAATAATTTTCACAATTGTCTTTGTTTCTTCGGTAATATCCACCGGTGCTAGATTATTCCCGTTTGAGCAATTGTCGCACATGTTACATTTTGGAATATTGATAATGTCTTCTTCTGTTGGATAATTACCGGTTTTAAAGTAGTAATCTATGATTCGCTGCCGACAAATGTTATTTTCTTCAAGAAATTTACGAAATATATTCATACCAGTAGTTTTTAACGCAATTTGTTTCGGGTCTTCTGATTGGTTAATAAGGAACATTGTTGTTGAGAAATCCTTCGTGTCGTAATATAACGTTGCCTTACTGGGAAGACCATCTCGCCCGGCACGTCCTATTTCCTGATAGTATGTTTCAATATCACTTGGAACTCCATAATTAATGACATGGCGAATG
>CETY01019681.1_pt1 | contig 15753 bp, 18 predicted proteins | sample 361551 | NCBI WGS metagenome assembly CETY01 (sample SAMEA2623135, study PRJEB7988) | marine metagenome | biome: marine biome (ENVO:00000447); feature: deep chlorophyll maximum layer (ENVO:xxxxxxxx); material: "saline water (ENVO:00002010), including plankton (ENVO:xxxxxxxx)" | depth 45 m | reverse complement strand
ACTGGTTGTAAGTTATATGATACAGCAACAATAGAAGTATTGAAAAATTTAATACCATCTAGTCCAAAAATAGAAGTAGAGGAAATAAAGAAAAAAAAACTAAAATCGAAGAAAGTCAAAGTTTTAAAACAAGTCCCTAAAAATATTGAAAATAATTTAAATACAAATGTACCAAAATTAAAAAGATGTCCTAATGGAACAAGAAGAAATAAAACTTCTGGAATATGTGAGAAAAAAACAATTAAAAAAAATAAAACAGAAAAATTACCTAGATGTCCAAAGGGGACAAGAAGAAATAAATCTACAAAGAAATGTGAACCAAAATAAAACAATTTATAATTTTTTTTCTATAAATAATATTTTGTCATTTATAAGCATATTATGATATCTGATAGAACCAGAATTCATTTCTAAAACATTATTTGATTTTTTATCTATACTTATAGGTTCTAATGATAAAGGGACTGTATCTTCTACATATCCTATAATTCTCATATCTTTGTCTAAAAATATTACATCTAAAGGTATATATGTATTTTTCATCCACATACTATTTATTTTATAAGTCATAGGAAATAACATACCTTCATTATTTTCCAGTCGATCTTTTCTAAACATTAAACCTTTTTGTAATTCTTTATCATTTTTTGCAACTTTACCATATATTTTATGAATTCTAGCATCTGTCGTAAAATATTTATAAAATATGTAAATTATTATTATAACTATAATTATTATTTCTATTATCATATATTAATAAAATATATAAAAAAGCCACAAGTGAGAATCGAACTCACGATCTTTCGCTTACAAAGCGAATGCTTTAACCTACTAAGCCATTGTGGCAAAATTTTAATAAAAATATTAAGGGCACCTCCGGGAATCGAACCCGGGACCTCTTGCACCCAAAGCAAGAATCATACCACTAGACCAAGGTGCCTGAAATTGATTTAATTTTTGATCAATTTTAATTTCGATCAAATTAATTTCTCCAAAAAAAAAATATATTGTATAATTATAAAATGTTTATTGATAAAACCGTTGATGCCTTCCTACTATCCAACAAAACCCTAATTAAGAACTTTCTAGTACTCTTAATTGTCATGAAATTCATCCCCACCAATCTCTTTGGTTTCAACTTAAATAGAACCTTAAGCCCTGTAACTGGTCCTATCCAAAGATTTATGGGTCATCACCTCGTCAGACTTGTATTATTCTTCTTACTCTTATGGGCCTGCTGCTGGAAGAGAGACATGATGCTTTTCGTCCTATTAGTCCTTTTAATGCGCTAAACGATATGCTTAACGATATTTAAATATAATATAGTTTTTTTGTATCATATATATTTTTTCTACAAAATGCACATTTTATATCTTGAAATGTGGATTGATCTTTAATAGTTTTTAAACAATCTTCACAACATGTGTGACCACAAGGATTAAAATAATATTTGACATTATTTGTTAAACATAAACTACAAGTATTCCCTGTATTACATTTATTTAAGTATTTTATTACATCCAAATATTGCAACATTTCCCTTTTTCTAATTATAAATTCTTCTTTAACACTTTCAATTTTACTATTATTTAATATATCATTTGCAAATTTTAACATATTTTCATGTGTTTTTTTATTTTCTTCTGAATCATCGTATCTATCTTTAAGAACACCAAAATATTCAATTAATTGATTTATTTGTTTGACATCTTCTTTATTCTTTTTAATTTCTTCAAAAAATTTATTTTCAATTTTAAGTAATTCTTTTTGTTTTAAGTCAAAATATTTCATAAAATTGTCAAATTCTCCAATTAATTCTTTTCCTATTAAAATTTCTTTTTCACCTTTTTCATCAGATTTAATATCAGAACCATCATTTTTTAATAATATTTCAATATCCTCAATATCATTTTTAAGATATTTTAATAATCCAGTTTTTATTTTGAAAAATTTATTATTTTTATCTTTTTCAACACCCTTTAATTTAATTCGACCATCTATATTTTCCATAATACTTGTTATATTTATATCTGAGTTTTCCATAACTTCATATTGTCCCGAATCACATATAAGACCCTCTTGAATAGTATCAAAATTAACAGGGGCAAATGTTGTATTATCCATTTATATTACTAATATAAAAACCTTTAAACCATTTCTAAAATATCCATTACTTTGAATTTATTTTTTTTACTAATCTTTTCATTTATCAATTTTTCTAAGTTTGATTTATATTTTTCAACATATGATTTATCTAAGATATTAAAAACATTATACATTGAAATAATATATTTATAACAAATATCTTCATCATCTAAGATAATATTACTAAACATTCTTTGTATTGTTGGATCTATATAGTTTTTTAAAATACCTTTTAATTCTAATTTAATTATTAATACACTAAGACCAATGGAATCATCAATATTTTTATTTAATTGACATAATGAATCATAATCTAAATCTTTTTGCTTTGATTCAATATAGATACATTTAATTTTTTTATCAATTAAACTTATAATATTTATTTTTTTATCTATTTTTAATAAATCTTCTAAAATAACTATATATAAGTCAATATAATTCACTTGAGATATACATTTATCTAGTAAACTATTTATAATAAGTTCTAATAAATGTTTTGCATTATCAATACTATATAGTATTTCTTTTTTTATATTATCAATATTATTACTTGTTGTTTTATTCAATAAATTATTAATATTTTTAATAACAGTTGTTTCTTCACTTTGATATTTTTTGTTTTTATTAATAGATATTTTATGATATTTTTTATTTATATCTAATGAATCTAAAAATTTTTGTAGATTATCAAGTTTAATACGATTTTCTGTTTTATATTTTTCATATTCAGATAAAAAATTGGAGTCATTAAATATTCTATCCAAATCATCCGAGGTGTATACAATCACCATAATATTATCTATTTATATTTATTTCTTAAATATTTTAAGCACTACAATTTTCACAAACTTCTGGAGCCACTGTAAATTGAATTGCTTTACTTGAAGGTCTACTTCTAAGATAATACATCCCTGTTTTTAATCCTTTTTGCCAAGCATAGAAATGCATTGAAGATAATTTACTAAAATTAGGAGCTTCCATAAATAAATTTAAACTTTGAGATTGACAAATAAATTGTCCTCTATCAGCACCCATATCAATAATATGTTTCTGCTTAAGTTCCCATGCTGTTTTATATCTATCTTTAATCATTTGTGGAATTCCTTCAATACTTTGAATTGAACCATCATTACGAATTAAATTTTCCTTCATTTCACTCGACCATAAATTAAATAGTTTTAGATCATCTACTAAATAATCATTTAATACCATATATTCACCAGATAATACCCTTCGAGTATAAATATTTGACATAACAGGTTCAAAACATTCATAATTACCTAAGATTTGTGAAGTAGATGCAGTAGGCATTGGAGCGACTAGTAAACTATTACGTACACCATATTTTTTTATATTTTCTCTTAGAATTGTCCAATCATTTAAACTATTATCTACTCTGTTGGACCCCTCTTCGTTGTGCCACATATCAAATTGTAATTTTCCATTATACATCGGTGAACCAATATATGTGCTATATGTTCCTAAATATTCATCTCTATCTAATTCTTCACCGATTAAATTATAAGGTAGATTATTATCCATTTCTTCTTGTAATTTTTCTCTAATTTCTTTTTGTTCTCTCTTTTCTAATTCAAAATCATGAACAGATTGATCTCTATTGGGTTTCCAATTTTTGATTAGATCTTGTAAAGTATCCCGGGCTTTCTTATAGACTTTCATTACTTCCTCCCTTTCTCTTGCTAGATTACAAGATTCTTCTAATGATGCATAGTAAATTGTTTCAAAAATATTTTTATTTAATACTTTTGCTTCATCTGAATCAAATGAACATTTCATTTCATAAAATACATTTGCTAATCCTTGAACACCAATTCCAATAGGTCTATGTCTAAAATTTGATCTTTCAGTTTTTTCTGTTGGATAGAAATTATAATCAATAATATTATTTAGATTCCGGACTAATACCCTTGTTATTTTCTTTAGTTTTTCATAATTATAAGTTGGTTTTAAGAATTGTTCTAATTCAGTATATCCACCAATATGAGTTTGATTAATACCATTTTTTAAATAAATTTGTGGAAATTTAACACCATATGGTTTATTTTCACTTAATGTTAATGTATCATAAGGTTTTTTCTCATATTCAATATTGAATTTATTTAGTAGATTTTCTGTAGCATCACAATAGAAACATCCTGGTTTTGAATAAACTCTAAAATTATAAGATGTAAAGTCTGGATAATCTAAACAACTTTTTAATGAAATAGATGCTAAATTACAAACTGCTGTTTCATCTTTATCTGTATATTCAATAATTTCTGTACATAAATTAGATGATTTAATAGTCCCTAGATTCTGTTGATTTGATTTGCTATTTGCTGCATCTTTATATGTTAAATATGGTGTGCCTGTTTCAATTTGTGATGTTAAAATAGCAAACCATAATTCCTGTGCATCTACTTGTCGATTATATAATCCTAGATTTTCATATTTCTTGTATAATTCATTAAACTCTTGACTATGAACTTCATGTAATCCAGGACATTTATCAGGACAGAATAATGACCATTTACTATTACTCTTAACCCTTTCCATAAATAAATCAGGAATCCATAATCCATAAAATAGATCTCTTGCCCTTTCTAGTTCATTTCCATGATTTTTCTTTAATTCTAGAAAATCAAATATATCAGCATGCCATGGTTCTAAATAAATAGCAAATGATCCATTTCTTTTACCACCACCTTGATCAATATATCTTGCGGTATCATTATATACTCTTAGCATAGGAACAATACCATTAGAAATACCATTTGTTCCAGCAATAAATGAATCTTTTGCTCTGATATTATGAATTGCTAGACCTATTCCGCCTGCATATTTTGAAATTTTTGCACAATCAGTTAATGTATCAAAGATTCCTTGAACACTATCATCTTGCATCATTAGTAGAAAACAACTTGAATATTGTTCACGATTTGTCCCTGCATTAAATAATGTCGGTGTTGCATGAATAAAATCACCCTTAGACATATAATCATATGTTTCAAATGCTTTTTCTAGATCATATTTATGAATAGATAATGAAACTCTCATTAGCAAATGTTGTGGCCTTTCTACAATCTTTCGATCAACTCTTAATAGATAACTTTTTTCTAAAGTTTTAAATCCAAAATAATCAAAATTATAATCTCTTGTATAATCAATCTTATCATCAATCATATCACGGTGTTGTGAATTTTTATCACAGATTAAATCATATAATCTTTTATTAATTAACGGTTCTCCTTTACCATTCTTCTTGTAATTATACAACTTTTTGATTACATCTGAAAATTTATCATCTGTATTTTTATGTAAATTAGATACAATAATTCTTGAAGCAAGTTCTTTGTATTGTTTATCTTTTGAATACAAAGCAATAGAAATTTCTGATGAAAGTAAATCTAGCTCTTCTGTTGTAACACCATCATAAATTTCAGAACATACTTTCTGAGCTACAATAGTTGGGTCAATATTTAATGGTGTTAATTTAGGATCAACACATAAGGAAAGAATCCTGTTTTGAATTTTGTCAAAGGAGACATTTTCTTGCGAGCCATTTCTTTTTTGCACTTTCATCATATTTATAAATTTATTTTATTAATATTTATTTAAATTATAATTCAAATTAATTCCAAATTTTTAATAATATCCATTTCTCTTAATTTATCTGATAATTCTATATTATCATTCTCTAATAAATAGATTATTAATTTATACATTCCTTCACCAAATATTTCAATACATTTTATTAATTTACTTTCTTTTACATGTTTAAAATTTTCAATATGATTTTTATAAAAATATTCAATTATATTTAAATGATGATATTCACAACATACATCAATTGCTGCACCAATCTGAATGATATATACACTTGATTTTGGAGATTCTAAAAAAAACTTAACAATCTCTAAATTATTGATTTCACATGCTAATAGTAAAAAAGAACGATTTATAGTTCCAAAATTAAATATAGTAAACTTTTCATTTGAATATCCATCACTTAAATAAAATCGATTAAATAATACACTTTTATTATTTATATATTTTTCTGCTAATTTTAATACATCACTTCTATTATTATTAATTAAATGAAATACATCTGTATATTCTATAAATATTCTATGATTATATAACCATTTATAAATTTCAATATTTCCTCTAATATATAATACATTTTTATCTAGATTTGAATCATTAATATGTCTACAAATTTTACCATCATAATTATTTACAATATCACGAAATGATCGATTCACAAATCGTATTCTATAATTTAATAATGGCGAATTACATTGACATACTTTAGAATATATATTATATAATACTTCATATGGCATATCATTTAATGATACGCTATCCATGTATATATAATTTGAATATTTTATGTTTAAATAAATATTATAAAAAAATAAGAATGATGAAGACAATTATTCAAGGAGGTTTCGATAAGAATATGGTTTATAATGTTGAACCTGTTGAAAATCATTTAAACGATTGGGATCCAGAAACCGGATTTTATGAAGATTATAATATAGATAATTATTTTAATGATGAAATATTAGAAACAACGATGAGAGTTATTCATGCTCTAAATGTTGCATTACTCATGCTCTGTATATGTCAATATAATTATATGTTTAAAAATGGATCAAAAAAGATTACCAATCTATATGAATCTAAAAAAATAAATGCAATGTATTATACTTATTTATTCAATAGAGTGTATTCTTTCGGTATGTTACTCTATGTAATATATTCTATCAAAACATTTGAAAAACATATTTGTGAATGGCATTATGGTTGTGAATCAAATTTAGATGGAGATTTAACAGCATCAACTTACTATTATAATGTATATAATAGTGAATGTCCTGACCTTAATAAATTAGAAAAAAATTATTTAGATTATCAACCTCATTTAAAAGTAGATAGTTGTGGACAATATAATTATGATTGTTGCAAAATTGATGTAGTATGCGAAGGATATATTCAAGACAATCGGTCGTATGAAGAATTCAATAATACGATAAATGATCGATTAATTCATCCGGAGCGGGGATATATACCTATTCATATTACAAGCAGAGGAGGCTGTGGAGGTTTTAATATTCTAAAACTGATTAATAGTTATCTATATAATGATCATCAAGAATTTCTATCACTTCTTATATATATAATTGTAATATGGTTTAATGTAAATATGATTATCTTATTCATTGTAATTGTCAATAAAAAACTAGATACATGGATACCACTTGCAACAAATGAATCGTAATTTTAACGTCTCTTATAACCTTCAACTTCATCATTTCTTTTCATTAAATACATTATAATACAAATTATGATTAATAAAATAAAGATACATGCTAATACTTCAGGTCTCATTAAGAATTCTGTAACATCTTCTATTTTTTCTGCTGTTTCCTCTAATACATCTTCAACTACTTCCCCAACATCTTCTGTAACATCTACTATCTTTTTTGTAATATTAGGCATTTAATATATATTACATATTATTTTATTTTTTAGAATTCATTTTTAGAATTGATCATTGGGTCTAGATCATTGAATATTCTTAATCTATCCATTGTTTGTTCTGTTTCCATTCTCGTTTCAACTTTCTTTTGTGGTAAAGGTTTCTTATCAACTTCTTTATTTTTTACAATATCTTTTTGTTCATTAATTTTCTTACTCTTAAACATTTGATTATTATTTATACACGCTTGTATATAAATCGTTTTATCAAATATTAATGGTAAATTCGTATTTATATCATGTGTTAAATAACATATACTTTGATATAAATAAGGTAATCTCTTATTTCTTTTTCGACTTGTATATTGAAATTTATATAATTCATACAATGAAAGTATTTGTTTCTTAATAAAATTGTCTCGATTTTTCATTTCTAATATAACAAGTTCCCATAATATCCATACTAGATCTGCTTTAAATTTATTGCCTACATCAACTTCTCTACTATCAATATGCCAAGCATTTTTTGCTTTAATGTTTCTTTTTTCCCATTCTATAATCCAAAAAGTCCATAATAATGCTTTTTCATATCCGCCTATTTTATTTTTAAGATGTGTATATATTTCATTCATAACTAATTTTAATTCTTCAGGTTCATTAAAATGAATTAAATCGCCTGGTAATATATATATAGTTGCTGTAAATCTTTTTGATATTGCATCAAAATTAAAATCTGCATCTTTAAGTTTAGGATATGCGTCATATCTTTTTGTTTTTGATGACAAAGCAAATATGGTAACAACTGAAAAAAATAAATTTCTTATAGTTTGATTATTTCTTAAATTTAAAGTTTCATTTATCTTTTTCTTATCTATATTATTTACAATATTGTATAATAATACATTTTTCTTATAAAGATAATTTGGTAAATGTGGATTATTAATCGTAATAATATTACTTGAAAAACATAATAATTTTTGCCATGTTTCTTCAAGATATCCTGAACATAAACATTCAGTTAACCAATTACATGCATTTTCTATTTTTTTTGTTTCAATACTTTTAAATAAAACTGTATAAACATCTTTTTTTTTATAACCACTGAATGTTGTTTTTTTTAAATCATCTATGATTCTTGTATCATTAATGAGATAATCATCTTCCATAATAAAAATATATATTATTAAAAAAATATATTATAAATAAAATTTAAATTTAAGATTCATTTTCTGGTTCTGGCTCAGCATTAGTACTGCCAGAGGCATTAGTACTGCCAAACCCCCCTGCTCCTCTTGTTGTATTACTAAGATCATCAACAAGTTCAAATGTTAATTCACTTAGATCTGGAGCACAGATTTGAAATAGACGTGTTCCTGCTTCAACTGTAAAAGGTTCCGTTTTAATATTATCTACGCAAGCAATAATATCGCCACGATAACCTGCATCAATAATCCCTACTGAATTAGATAGTCTAAGAGGAGTTTTAACAATAGACGATCGCGGATATAGATAATATGACATATTTTTTTCACGTGGAAGACGTATATTCGGACGTGAATAGACTGCTTCACATTGAATTTGTAGATTGATTTTTTCTGTTGAACCTGGTTGAATTGTAATTGTCTCAGGACAAAATAGATCTAGACCACTATCACCTTCATGATAATTTGAATGATTTTCATATTGTAGTTTAAGACTATCATTATCAGTTTTAATTAGTAGATGCATTTTTTTATATTTATAATGTAAAATTATTCTTAAATAATTTTTCAAATTTATTTGAAAAATAAAATAATAGTATTTATATAATGGGTTATTTGAATGCCATAGTATTTTTAGGATATATTGTTTATAATTATTTAACTGGATCTATATTAACTCCTAAAAATGATGCATATTGGATTACAGCAATTTGTATGTTTATCTTATCTATTGGACTATTAACATATGGTAATTATGATAAAGACAATGGGATAAATTGGTTTGTTCTAATAACATTTATAGTAATACTATTTTTAGGTTATGGTTCAAATGCTTATAATATGTCAAAACTTAAAAATGCATCAGATACACATTTAGAACATTACCAAAATAAAACAAATATATCGACTAGTTTATTTTTAATATGTGGATTATTTGCATATATTTTAAATTATTATGAAGGTGATAGATGCTATACACCTGAATTTTTATGTAATAAAAATATGATAATGATGTTTGTCTTGGTAAATATATCTATTTATCAATTTGTCCATACTTTTAGATTAATGGGTAATAAAACATTATATACAACAGATAAAGATACAGATGTATCAAATACAGGAATATTTAATATTGCGATATTATGTTTATGGCAATTTTATATATATTTCTTATCTGATGGTTTTACAGATGGAAAAATATTAAGTAATATGAAACAAACAGGTAGTGGCAATAAAAAAACTATGTATGAAATATTTTCAGCATTAAGTATCTTTGTAATTGCTGGATTTTTAGGGACAAATATAGCACTAACATATGAATGTGATAAATGGAAAAATAATAAAATGATTGATGACGTTAAAGAAATATCTTATAATATGGTTTGTACAACTGTTACAACTATTATTATATTAACATTATTTAGAGGTAATTAAATATAATAAAATATAAAGATTAAATAATATTAAAATATAAATGTGGACTATTCATGAAATGGCAAATTTTGCTTCTATTATAGGGACTTGTTGTGGTTTATTTTCTAGAGTCCCCCAAGTGTATCGAACGTATAAGACAAAATCTGCAAATGATTTATCAACAAATACAATGGTAATTAATATTACAGCAAATACATGTTTTTTATTTTATATGATTGTAAATGAACAATATCCTATCATGATTAATTGTTTATCTGTAATTACATTAGAAGGTTCACTAATATATATGAAAAAAAACTTTGGTAAAATGAAAAAAGTTAGTAGTCAAACCGAATTATCAAAAATGAATCTTTCTGATTTACACGATGAAACTCAAGAAGAAGTTTCTGAAGAATATGATTGGAAAAAATTTACTAATATGTTTCGAACAACTTCTAAGTCTTGAGTCATATCTATTTGTAAATAATTTTTAGATGAATCATCAAGGTTTATTTTTAATCCACCTTTTTCAGATATATGACACATATTATTATAATGATCTTGATAATTTTCAGGATAGACCTTTTTTATTCTTTCCATTTGAACTTCTAAGGGTAAAGTTAATTCAATAATTACAAAATCATTTTTTAAACAAGCTTCTAATTCATTTTGATATCTTAAGTCATCAATAATACAATATTCTTTTTGTAAGCATTGATCAATTGTATAATTTGCCCATACATCTGGGTCTATTTCTCTCATTTTAGTTCCAATACTTGTTAATAATGTTCTATCTTTAGTTTGCATATTGAATAAATCTTTTGCAATTTCTTTGACTTTTTTTCCAAAAGAAAAGATTTCATAATCATCATTCATACTTTTAATTAAGTTTGCAATAGTTGTTTTGCCATAACACATTTTACCTGTAATTGCAATTTTCATTTTATAATATTTATTATAAGTTATCATTTTAAATATCAAATTTAATTTTCAAATATTTGGAATATTCTAAATGGATGTTCATGAGTAATATATTCAAGTTTTCTTTTAAGATGAGTTTGCAATCCAACAAGTATTAATCCAGATGAAATACTAATTACAGTATCAATACTTTTAATATTTTTGACTCGTATTAAAGGATTTAATATACCAAGTATAGCATTATTTAAATAATACCATATTACTGCGATTGATATAATATGTATAATTATCTCAAATAATATTTCCCAATTTGTTTCTTCTTTATGTAAATCTGTAAATGCATGATCTATTAATGGACCTAAAAATACTAATACAGTTCCATATATAAAGGCAACAATGATAACTTTTAAAAAGTTTAATATCATATATGTTTATACAATTTTTTTATATTCTTTAAATTAAATATGGAAATACCAATCCCTGTTCAAAATAAAATAACATTCGAAAAATGGTCCAGACAAAAAATGAAATATTCTGAACACGATAATATATATATATTGACTATTCTATCAAATTATCTTAAAGAATGGATTGATAAAAATACAGATTTAAATAGAATAATAGATGATGAGAACTTTTATGAACAATTTAAAAGATTTATTTATAAAGAATATGTAAGACCCTTAGAAAATTATAATTATAATATTGTAGATCATGAATATTACGAACATTTTAACTTAAAATATTCTGAAGAAATAGTTGATATTTTTATATATTATCAAAAATATACAAAAAGTCTTAATTCAGATTTATTTCATTTAAAGAATGATACAAGTTATCCATTCTTAGAATTTATATTTTCTATCTGTGAATATAAAGATCCATACAATGATGAAAGTGATATGACAGGTGAAAAGGAAGATGAAACAGATGAATTATATGAATATGAAAAATAATATTACTTTATAATATATGTTAACACGTAAAATGATTGGTGGTTCTTATAAATTCAGCGATTTATTAAAGGAAAAGAAAAGGACAAAGAAAAAGAAAAAGGGGAAGAACAAACGTAGTAACAAACGTAGTAACAAACGTAGTAGTGATCCATCCGTATTAGGTTATCCTGCTAAAAAGACAAATTTAAATATTATAATGAAAGGGTCTGATGGTAATCTTTATAAGAATAAACGTTATAAAAAGACTAAGAGGTGGGCAAAGGTACGAGCAAAGGTACGAGCAAAGGTAAGATCTAATAAAAAGGAAAAGAAATAATTTTAATCCTCCGGTAAAATAAACAATATGGTTTTTAAACTAAATAATCTAATTATTAGCATCCATATTTTTTTTTACATTTTGTATCATCACGACGACGGGGATCTTCTGGGTGACGCCACGTTCCATCACCCCAATCACATTCAGCCCACCCCGCACCGCAACCTCCGGCCCCCTCCGGCGTCTTTTTTATACAAGTGTTATATCTACTAATGAAATTACCAATGTGTTTTTTTTCTTCACACATACATTTCTTAAAAAAATTTTCACAATTTTGAGTTACCGTTTTTTTGTCTTGACATCTGTATAGATTTTTTTTTTTGTTGGTTTTCGGATCTAGGGATGTATCTTGTACTTGCATCATACCGTTTGGACAAAAACAATCCATGTAAATGTAACCATTTGATTCGCTTCCAGGCTTCCAATCTGTAATATCAGTATTTTCCGGATCGTGAGTATTAGTGCAGAGGGGTACATTAGTTTCTATACCAACATTAAAACCATCTCCACAACTACATTTAAGATGGTATATTAAGAAAGCCGTTATAAAGAATAACAGGATATGTTCAATATTCAATTCTGTCATTATATATATATATATATTTTTTTTCCCCGTTTAATAAAGAAATAATTTAAATCCTCCGGTAAAATAAACAATATGGTTTTTTACTTAACATTTCTTCTTCTTCGATAGAAAAAACATTTGTATCATTGAATACTTTCCAGCCTTCATTCGTATCACATATTGCATAATAATGACCACCACCCAATGATCCTTCTTGAATACTAATTGCACATAATTTATATTTCATACTTTCTTCATTATAATTCATACAAAAACGATCCATCTTTAATAATTTTGGAAAACTAATATGATTATTTAATTTTTGTAAATTATTACCATATCTTTTAATTTGGAATATTAAGACATCACTTAAATTCCAAAATACAGTTTTTTTTTCTGGATTCACCCTTTCTTTACATCGATCGCATTTCCATTGATTATCACTATCTAATACTTCAAGATCTGTATAATCACTTAGTAAATCATAGATTGTTTTAAAATGAGATTTCATAGGTAAAGTAATGACTTGAATTGGATCATGATTATGTGTGGAATAATCACATTTTGGACAATTAGTGATACTTAGTAATTGAGAATATGTTGATTTTACTAAGTATGAATATTTCTTTTCAAAAAATCGTTTCCAATAATTTATGCTATCAACAGCAATTTTATCATAATTATTTTCGATAGTACCACCTATAGTAATTTTAATCTTATATTCTAAGCACTTATGTAATAGATCAAATAAAATGGTTAAAAATTCACCTGCATCATTTTGATGAAATCCAACAAATGTATATTCACTATCTTTTATTTTTTTTGCGAAACATCGATAAAAATCTATTGGATTTACTCTTTCTGAATTTGACTTAGTATTGAATGCTTTTTGTAATTTTAGCCATTCTTGCATTAATTCAAAATCATTTCTTTCAATTGTTTTTGTACAATTATTAATTAAATTTTCATTGTTGTAACTTAGAAAATTAGAATGGGTAATACATTGAATGATTGAATTCATATAACATGTATTTCCTAAATTTACTAATCCGTAATTCATATTACTTAATAATAAATTTAAAGTTTTAAATACTTAAAAATAATATATTTTATTTATTATAAAATGAGCTCACTTGATATATCTGATGAAGAAGTCCCCGCTGAAGAACCTAATATCACAACCACTGTTGAAGATGTAGTAGATGAACCGGCAGACGAAGAAGTTGCTGAAGAACCCGCAAACGAAGTAGTAGAAGAATCTGCTCCTGAAGAAGTTGCTGAAGCAGAACCTGCTCCTGAAGAAGTTGCTGAAGAACCAGCAGCAAGTGAAACAGTAGAACCAGAACTAGCAGTTGCAAGTGAAACAGCAGAAGAACCAGATGCAAGTGAAACAGTAGCAAGTGAAACAATAGCAAGTGAAACAGCAGAAGTAGAAGCAAGTGAACCAGAAAATGAAGTGGCAAGTGAAACAGAAGAAGTTAAATCATCTGATAATGATTTAGAAAATAGAGTCAAAGAGTTAGAAGAAAAACTTGAAAGTTTACTAGAAATTTTAAAATGTACATCTAGTGGTGCTATGAGAAGAAAACTTAATAATTAATAATTTTTTTATATTTATATTTATATTTTTATTATATTTATTTGCTTAATTAGAATAAGCAAGACCACCCATACCAGACATGATACGGAGAACATTATAGTTTACGGCGAACATAACACACTGAGATTGTAATGCAGCAGAAGATACTAATTGTGCATTATCAATGCGAGAGAAATTGCAAGTTCCAGATGGCTGGTGTTCTTCAGGTTTGAGGGCAAAAGAATAAACACAAATACCATCATTTGCTTCACCTACACCGGTGGCCTGACTGGAATCAAGTCCACCATATCCACGGTGGGATTCCCATACCTGTGTTCTAGCAAAATAAGATTGAGCACGGGCCGCAAAACGATCGTGTCCATTCAATTTAACATGGTATGTTTCAGTTGAATCTGCAATCGGTGGTTGCGTAGCTGCATAGTTCAATGCACCCGATGCTGCAACAGAACGGGTCCAGATCAATTCCTTAACTGGATGATTAAAGTTGAGATCATTTGTCGTAGCAGCACTTAGAGATTGTTCCTGAATCTGTTCAATTAAGTATTCATGAGATACCTGAGCAAAGCGTCTTCTTTCATCAGTATCAAGGTATATGTAATCAACCCATAATTTGTTAATCGGGTTAGCAGTGAACATAGTGTTGTGGGCATGTTCTAAAATAACTTTAACTTCATGGTATTGAAGGGCAATAAGCGGTAGTGCAAGACCCGGGTTGCGGCAGAACCAAAAGTAAAGAGGGACAGTAAAGTTTGATGCTACGGCTGCACCGTCAATACCACCCATACCAGATGTTCTCTGGAATTTAGTTAATCCAGTTGGAGCAGCAGTGGAGTTGGTAGTTAAAGTAGCAGTTGATCCAAGAGAATTTTCCTGGGATAATTCAGACCATACCTCCATCCATAAACCAGTATGTTTATCAATTTGTTGTCCACCGATTTCTAATGTAATAGATTTAACAGCGGAAGCACCAGGATTAAGTGTATCACCAGTTGTTCCACCAAATTCAAGATACATTCTGTGAACTAAATCACCATTGCGTGAAATAGTGGCAGTGCAACGACTGTCGGAACCAGTAGCAGTACCATTCCATGTTTGTTCGATCGCTTCCATCGAGAAGTTAGTGTGTCTGCGGTAGACAACTTTGAAGAAAG
>CETY01454937.1_pt1 | contig 15759 bp, 11 predicted proteins | sample 361551 | NCBI WGS metagenome assembly CETY01 (sample SAMEA2623135, study PRJEB7988) | marine metagenome | biome: marine biome (ENVO:00000447); feature: deep chlorophyll maximum layer (ENVO:xxxxxxxx); material: "saline water (ENVO:00002010), including plankton (ENVO:xxxxxxxx)" | depth 45 m | reverse complement strand
TTTTTATTGTAAGACAAATTTTTAGAAACTTTATATCTCATATTACTATTTATTTGTTTTGGACCCATAACTTTAGATGCATTCTTAACCCTTATGGTCCCGTGATCAGTTGTTAAAAAAACTTTACAAGAGTTTTCACTCATTTTTTTCATCATTTCATAAAGTGGAGAATGCTTGAACCAACTTAAAGTAAGTGACCTGTACGCAGATTCATCTTCAGCAAGTTCTTTAATAACGTCCATTTCTGTTCTAGCATGTGACAAGGTGTCTACAAAGTTATATACTATAGTATTAAGTCGATTCTGAAGAAGGTTATTAAAATTATTTAATAGTTTTTTTCCATTATTTAGATTGGTGATTTTATGGTAGGAAGATTTTATGTCAATAGCGTTTCTTTTTAAATTTTCTAATAAGAAAAAATCTTCGTACAAGTTTTTACCTTCGTTCGTTTCTTCATCAATCCATTTTTCTGGATATTTATTTTTGATTTTTGATGGCATTAATCCAGCAAATAATGCATTTCTAGAATATTGAGTAGTTGTTGGTAAAATACTGCAATAAACCTTTTCTTTTTCTACACTAAATAACTCTTCAATTACTGGTTTAATAATTAACCATTGATCAAACCTTAAATTGTCAACAACTACAAGAAAAAAGTTTTCCTCTTTTAGTTTTGGAAATAGTTCTTTTTTTAATAAACTATCACTGAATATTATGTCATTATTTTCTAATAAATCCTGATAATTATTATCTATATACTTACTAAATAACTGGTTGGCTTCTTCTTTTTGCATGTTGAATATTTCAGACATATTCTCATCTGATAGTTCCAGTTGAAGCTCCCAAAAGTTTAATTTTTTAAACAGTTCGATCCATTCATTTAAATTCATGGAATTATTCAAATCATTACTTATTTCTCTAAAATTTTGTTGGTAAGAAAGTGTGTTAGATTCACTAATTAACCTTTTACTATCCAATATTTTCTTTATAGCCATCAAAATTTGATGAGGATTTACAGGCTTTATTAGATAATCAGATATTTGTCTACCTATAGCTTCTTCCATGATCATTTCCTCTTCACTTTTAGTAATCATTATTACAGGTGTGGTAGGGTTTAAAATTTTAATTTCTTCTAAAGTTTTAAGTCCATTCATTCCAGGCATATTTTCATCTAAAAAAACAATGTCAAAAGAATCTTTTTTGAATTCCTCAATCGCTTCATTTCCCGAGTTTACCGCTGTAACCTCATGCTCTTTATTTTCTAAGAAAATTATATGAGGTTTTAAACTATCTATTTCGTCGTCTGCCCAAAGTATTTTTGCCACTTATATTGATTTAATTAGATTTGTTTTTAAAAGATTCCTAATGAATAGAACTCAAATAAGTAAAACATTAAACGATCCTATATATGGATTTATTACACTAAATAAAGGAATTTTATTGAATATTGTTGATCATCCTTATTTTCAGAGACTTGGAAGAATCAAGCAATTAGGGTTAACCTACCTAGTTTACCCCGGTGCTCACCACACTAGATTTCACCACGCAATAGGTGCTGCACATTTAATGGAACAAGCTGTTCAAACCTTAAAAGATAACGGAATAGAGGTTAGTAATGATGAAAAAATGGCTGTTATTCTTGCTATTTTACTTCATGATATTGGTCATGGACCTTTTTCTCATGCATTGGAAAATAGCTTTGTAAGAGGAATTAGTCATGAAGAAATATCAAATTTTTTTATGAATTCTTTAAATCATGAATTTGGAGGTGATTTAGCATTAGCCATTGAAATTTTTGAAGATAAATATCCCAAAAGATTTTTACATGATTTAGTTTCTTCTCAATTAGACATGGATAGATTAGATTATTTAAAAAGAGATAGTTTTTTTACTGGAGTTTCAGAAGGGGTAGTAAGTAATCAAAGGATTATTAAAATGTTTTCTGTTGTGAATGATGAAATAGTAATTAAAGAAAAAGGGATTTATTCTATTGAAAAGTTTATTGTGGCCAGACGACTCATGTACTGGCAAGTTTATCTTCACAAAACAGTGCTTTCTGCAGAATTCCTATTAGCAAAAATATTAGAAAGGGCTAGAGAGTTATTAAATAACGGATCTAATCTTTTCACTGTTCCTACTTTGAAGTATTTTTTAACAAAAAGTATTACAAATGATAATATTTCTCAAGTTGAGTTTTTAAATTACTTTTCAAAAATAGATGACTATGATGTTCTAACATGTATTAAAGTTTGGACAGAAAATAATGATAAAGTAATATCTAAGCTTAGTGAAATGTTGATAAACAGGAATCTTTTAAAGGTTAAAATTAGTGCTAAGAAATTTTCTAATGAAGAGATGGAAAAGATTCTAAAGAGTAATCAAAAATCATTGGGATTTAGTAATGATGAAATGCAATATTTTGTTTTCCAAAAAGAAATGGAGAATAATGCGTATGATCCAAGAAAAGACGAGATTAAAATTCTTTTTAATGATGGTTCCTTAAAAGACATTACTAAGGCATCTGATAATTTAAATATAAGTGCTCTTTCTAAAGCAGTAAAGAAATATTATTTATTTGCACCTAACTTTTGATTTATGATGACTTTCTAATCTTATTTCTTAATTTTAAGTTTAAATGAAATTTACGTCTCAACAAATTGCAAAACTGTTACAAGGTAAATTAGAAGGCGATAAAAACGTTGAATTAAATACTTTTTCAAAAATTGAGGATGCCAAACCAAATTCTTTATCATTTTTAGCAAATTCTAAGTATGAATCTTACATATACAATACTAAAGCAAGTGTTGTATTAGTAAATAATGATTTTGTTCCTAAGCAATCATTACCCAATACCTTAACATTAATTAAAGTGGATAATGCTTATGAAAGTTTGGCCGTATTATTGAATTATTATAAAAATATCGAGGGTCCTCCAGAAGGTATTGAGTCTCCAGTGTTTGTTCATGAATCAGCCAAGATCGGAAAACATGTATATATAGGGGCTTTTTCATACATTGCAAAAGATGCAGTTGTTGGGAACCATGTTCAGATACATCCCAATTGTCATGTTGGAAAGTCAACGTTTATTGGCTCAAATTCAATTCTTTACCCTGGGGTTAAAATATATGACAAGTGTGAGTTAGGTGAAAATTGTGTGATTCACTCAGGTGCTATTATTGGTTCTGATGGTTTTGGATTTGCTCCAAATAATGATAATGAATTCAAAAAAGTTTCTCAAATTGGTAATGTAATTCTTAAAGACCATGTTGAAATTGGAGCTAACTCTACAATTGACAGAGCCACCATTGGATCAACCATAATTAATAAAGGAGTTAAAATTGATAATTTAGTTCAAATTGCGCATAACGTTGAAATTGGAGAAAATACTGTGATAGCTGCTCAAACAGGAGTTGCTGGATCTACGAAAATCGAAAAAGATGTTATGATAGGTGGTCAAGTAGGAATAAATGGACATATTAAAATTTCTAAAGGAACTAAAATTGCTGCTCAGACAGGAATTACTAAATCTGTCATAAAAGAGAATAGTATATTACAGGGAACTCCTGCCTTTGATTCAAGAAATTTTAAAAGAAGCTATGTACTTTTTAAAAATTTCCCAAAACTAAAAATGGAAATTGAGGAAATGCAATTAAATATAAATAACAAATCTATTGGGGAATAATCAAAAAACATTAAAAGATTCGATTGAGTTTAATGGAGTAGGACTCCATACAGGGAACAAAGTATCCTTGGTTATTAATCCTGCTAAAGAAAATCACGGAATAAAATTTCAAAGAATTGATCTTCCTGAAGAACCTATTATACCAGCCGATATTGACCTAGTAAAAGACACTCAGAGGAGCACAACTCTAGAACTTAATGAGGTAAGAATAATTACAGTTGAGCACCTAATGTCAGCACTTTATGCTCTAGGAGTCAATAATGTTTTGGTCAAAATGAATAATTCTGAAGTTCCTATTTTAGATGGAAGTGCAAAATTATTTGTTAAAGAAATACAAAAGGTAGGACTTAAAGAACAAAATGCTTCTTTAAAAATAATTCAACTGCCAAAGCCAATTCATTATACAGATGTTGAATCAGGCTCAGAAATATTATTTGTTCCAGCTAATAATTTTACTTTATCAGTAGTTTTAGACTATCAAAATCCTGTTTTGGGAACTCAATATGCTGAAATTAGAAATTTAGAAAATTATCCTAAAGAGATTGCACCCTGTAAAACATTTGTTTTACTTACAGAGCTTGAAAAACTTGCACAAGCAAACTTAATTAAAGGTGGAGATTTACAAAATGCTATTGTATTAGTCGATAGAGACAAAGTTAAATATGCAGATATTAAAAAGCTTGCCCATTTGCTAGGAAAAGATGATACGGACATCCAGGTTAATGGAAGTGTGCTAAATAATTGTGATTTACAATTTTATAACGAACCTGCAAGACATAAGTTGTTAGATGTAATAGGCGATTTAGCATTAATTGGAATGCCTATAAAAGGACATATAATCACTAAAAAACCAGGCCATAAGTTAAATACCTCCTTTGCTCAAATATTAAAAAAAGCTATGAAAGAACATGAAAAATCACCTAGAAAATTTGATTTAACAAAAGATCCACTTTATGATATTGTTGCTATTGAAAAAATGCTTCCTCATAGATATCCTTTTTTATTAATTGATAAGATTATGGAGATTACTGAAAATGGTATTATTGGAGTTAAAAATGTAACTATGAATGAAAATTATTTCATGGGACATTTTCCAAATAATCCTGTTATGCCAGGTGTCCTTCAAATTGAAGCCATGGCTCAAACTGGGGGAATATTTTCATTAAGTAAGGTGGAAGAACCTCATTTATATTCAACATATTTTATGAAAATTGACAATGTGAAGTTTAAAAGGAAAGTAATTCCAGGAGATACTGTGGTATTTGATCTTAATTTAATTTCTCCAATTAGGAGGGGATTAGTCCATATGCGAGGAAAAGGATATGTAAACGGAGTTGTGTGTATTGAGGCTGAAATGTTAGCTCAAGTTGTTAAAGACCGAGAATAATAAATTATTTTAATTGAACAATAATGATTAATCATAATCTTACCAATATTCATCCAAAAGCTAAAATTGGAAAAAATGTCGTAATTGAACCTTTTGTAACAGTTTACGAAGATGTAGTTATTGGAGATAATTGTTGGATAGCATCTAACGCGGTTATAATGAATGGTGCTAGAATTGGAAATAATTGTAAAATTTATCCAGGAGCTATTATTTCAGCAGAATCTCAAGATTTGAAGTATAACGGAGAGTATGCAATTACTGAAATAGGAGATAATACCACAATAAGAGAATATGTAACCATTCATAAAGGGACACTAGATAAAAAAATAACAAAAGTTGGTAGTAATTGTTTGCTTATGTCTTATGTCCATGTTGCTCATGACTGTTTAATAGGAGACAACGTAGTTATAGCTAATTTAGTTCAATTAGCTGGCCATGTAGTGGTTGGTGACTGGGTGATTATTGAAGGAACTGCAGCAATTCAACAATTTGTCAGTATTGGTCAGCATGCATTTATTGCTGGAGGATCACTTGTTAGAAAAAATGTTCCACCATATGTTAAAGCTGCTAGGGAACCGCTATCCTACATTGGAGTTAATACAATTGGGTTAAGACGAAGAGGCTTTAATGACCAGCAAATAATTAATATTGAAGATATTTACAGAGTTATATATGTTCAAAATAGTAATATGACAACAGCTTTAAGAGTGGCAGATTTAGAAATCCCAATTTCAGATGAAAAAGAGGTGGTATTAGAATTTATTAGAAATTCTACAAAAGGAATTATGAGAGGGCTGAGTTAATTTACTTTAGTTAAAACTCTAGCGCTTAATGTATATTTGGCTTAGTTTTAATAACCTGTAATATATTCATATCGTTTCTGTCTATAACATATGTTATTAGAGATAAATTATAAGGGTTATAGGTAGAGTCAATATTCGGATCGATTAGTTGATAAGTAAAATTATTATAAATAATTGAATCTTTTTCGGCAGCTCCATTAACAATTTCTGACCCCCAAGTTCCGTTTATATTATCACTTAAAACATATAAATGTTCATATTCTAAGTTAGTAGATCCATCTGGCATTTTTTGAGGAGAAATAATAACATCTCTAACTAAATATATAACTAAATGGAAATTTCCTGAAATATTATTAATTACACTAGATTGGTTATGAATATATAATCCGTTTGTTTGAGTAAATATATGTGATTGAGATTGAATATTAATTTGAAATATTGAATCTAAAATTCCGTCGTTTATAGCATTTTCCCACTGAGCTTGTGGATACCATACTGAATTACTCTGAGGGTTTATTTTTCTGCTTACTGCACCTAATGGATTAGCAAACATACCTGGCATTTCCCCACTTTCATTAATGTATTCATTTCCAGCTTCAGTTTGATAATCATTTGCAAAAGTTGGAGGGTTTGGAACTTGAAAAACTCCGCCTGGACCAGCATGAATAGATGTCATTATTAAATTTGAAAATGTTGTATCCAGTCTTTTTGCATTACTCCCTGCAACAGGACAATTTGTACATGTGTGGCCAGTATAATACTCTAATAGAATTCCTTTTGTGTTGGTATTTAAAGTCCAATTTTCTTCAGGGTTTGAAATATTGTAATACGTTGATGAATAAGTTGCAGGATCTCCGGGATATAAAGACCAATCAAATTTCCCGAATTCTTCAGGTAAAGGGGATTCAATTTTATTACAAGAGACTATTACGAAAATAATATAGTAAATCCACAATTTTTTCATATTAAAAGCTTGAAGTGAATGAAAATGTTAACCCATTTGAAGCTGGAACGGCCCTACAAACACCACCAACACAAAAAACACCAGCCCTTTGTTTGCCATATTGAAATGAAAATCTATGAGATCCATTAATATATCCAGCAGAAATTAGACCATAATGAACTCTTTTGTTTATATCATTATTTCCTGAGTTATACTGATCTAAAATTGCAATATACCAGTGTGGGCTAAAAGTATATTCAATTTGTCCAAATAACCAATCTCCTTTGTCCTGATTTGTCCACATCGCTTGTGTCTCAAATCTTAAAGAATGATATCTATTTATTTTGTATGTAAGATCCAGAACTGCGATTTGAGCATAAATCATTTTATAATAACCAGCGACTTTAACTGCATCATCATTAAAAATAAAATTGAAATAATTTAGATTAAGTTTCACCTTTTTATTTATCTTTCTTTTGATCTCAATATTAAAATCCTGAAGAAGAATACTATCCGATCTTGCAAAAAATGAGTTGGTATAACTTTTTCTAGAAGATTCCATATCATTAATAAAATTTCTTTCAGGAACATAAGCAGTAGCAAAATTTATTGCAATTGAAGTTCCATATCTTCCACCTATTGTAGTTTTTTTTGGAATTTTATAAAGAAGATCTAATTGGTATGCTATTTCACCATAAAAATTAGTTGCATATGGATATAAAGTTGCTGCAAGATTATAAGTATGTTGTTTAGTAAGGGCGGGTAAATATCCTATTAAAAGATCTGTTGGACCTACATTTACATTAGTTGATCTCCAAAGCATGTTATCCATATGCTTTGCAGATAAATCAATTGCAAATCCTTTGGTAGAATAACCTAGGTTTAATAAAAGACCTTCTCCATTTTTATAGATATAATTAAACCTTTCATTTATATCAGGGTAAGGATCATTTATTTTTCTTACATATTCTCCACTAAATCTTATTTTCTGATATCTTAAATTTAATCTCAGACATGTAGCGCCAACATTTTTTGGTAAATTAAAAAGTGGTGTTGTATTATCTGTATTGAATTTGCTTACAAAACTTCCTCCAAATACTGTTTTTAATTTCCAGGAATTATTAGAGTCTAACAACTCGTTTAAATTTAATTCTCCATCAACAGCTCTTATTAGTCCTGTGCCGTTAACTAACTTATCTTCAAACCTGTATCTTTGTTTTCCAATCATACCTTTTAAATAAATACCATTTTTAGGTTCATAGGTAAGTCGTATTCCATCAATTGCATTATCAATACCCAACTGTCTTTCTTCATACGCTCTAAAAATCATTCCACTTCCAAACTGATCATAAAAATTACCAACAGTTACGCCCACTCCTTCTCCGGTCCATGAAGCATATCTATAGCCAATACCAGTTCCTTTAAAAGTTGATGGATATCCTTCTAAGGTGTTCAAATAACTTTCATAACGAATACCAGCTCTAAAATCGCCTTTTTGATAATTTATGTTAGCAAAACCATTAAAGCCATATAATTGATCTGGTAGTGCAGCATTTATAAGTGTGTCTTCTTGATAGTACTGTCCAATTGCTTGAACATTTCCAGAAATAATTCCAAGATCATTATCCTGAGATAAAATATCTCCCGAAAAAAAAATTATTAAAAAAAAAGAGATGAAAAGCTTATTTTTCATTTAGAAATCTTAAGCAGTTCTTCATAGAGTTCTTCTTCGTCTCCTGGAGAGTAATTATTATGATCCCAAACTATTTTTCCAGATCCGTTTACTAAAAAGGTATGAGGAACATTGTTCACATTCATAGCTCTTTTATAATCACCATTAGGATCTAATAGAACCATATATTCCCAGCCTTGTGCATTAATATAGGGCTCTACACGAGTGCTCGACCTTGCATCATCTATAGAAATTGCTACTAACTTCACTCCAGTTTCATCTATCCAGTCATCATATTCTTCTGCAATAGTGTTGAGTTCTGCTTTACAGGGTTTACACCAAGTTGCCCAAAAACTTATTATTATCGGCTTTCCATTATTGGAAAACTTAGATAAATTCTTGGTGTTTCCATTAACATCTTTTAGGTTTATATTGGGGAGCTGGCTATAACTTAAAAGAGTAAATAAACTAAAAGAACATAGGAATAATAGTTTTTTCATAAGGGTTTTTTTAAGCAATTATTTTTGTTAATTACTTACAATTTAGTAATGGTTTGTGAATATAATAATAATATAGCTAATAATATATGCTATCTATTTGTAATGTATAAGACTATTAAATTAATTATATTTGGAAAAAAACAATTATGAGGCATATTATTATCTCTTTCATATTTATTTTAACAAGTTTATCTTCTTTTGGACAATTTGATATTCTATGGGATGATGACCCTGGAGTTACTTACAATGGTCAGACAATAAATATTGTTAAAGATTATGCTGGTTTTGATGTTTATATGCATTGTCAAAATAATTCTGGAGCAGCTGTAGATGTCAACTTTAGAAGAGTTATACTTAGCAATAATGACAGTATTTTTAATGACCAATTTTGCGATAACAATTTTTGTTATGCTTGTTTTGGTAATGACTGGACTACACCAGCAATAAACTCTTTACAAGATGGAGATTCATGTCTGATGAAGCCAACTTTTTACTTTTCAGCTGGTGGAAATGTTTTAATTAGATATTATATAATTGATGTAAACGACAATCCTATTGATTCAGTAGACGTAAATATTGTAAATACTGTCAGTGTTAACGAGTTAAATCAAAAACTAATTTCAATCTATCCAGTCCCTGTTAAGAGCCATTTAAATATTGATTTCCCTAGTAACTTTAGTGACCCATTTGAAGTTAACATTTATGATCTTAATGGCAAATTAGTTTTTAATCGTCAACTTATTAATTTAAAAAACACAATCGATTTAAATAATTTAAAATCTGGGTATTATACATATAATATCTCTAATAATACTTCAATTTTAAAAAAGGATAAGTTAATAATCAATCATTAACTTATTGTACAATTCTTTAGTTCCATTAACCGCATTTTTTTTAATGTGAGTTACTTTGCTAATATTTAATTCTAGATCAGGATCTATTAAAAAAATTTTACAATTTTTACTGACAAAGTTCATTAAATCTGCTGCAGGATATACTTTAAGTGAAGTCCCAATTATTATAAAAATATTTGCTTTATTTACAATATTATAAGCTTCTTGTATTTTGGGGACAGCCTCTCCAAACCATACAACATGAGGTCTTAGCAAACCATTGTTAGAGCATTTATCTCCATATTTTAAATCTCTTTTAATTTTGTAAATTTTTCCAGTTTTAGTACTTCTTGAGAACATAATTTCTCCATGTAAATGAAGTACATTTTTGGAGCCAGCTCTTTCATGTAAATCATCAATATTTTGAGTTACAATTGTAACATTAAATTTTTTTTCAAGTTTTTTTATGTTTTGATGGGCCATATTTGGCTGTGCATTTAAACAATTCTTTCGTCTCAAATTATAAAAATCTATAACTTTTTTTGGATTATTTATCCATGCATTTATAGTAGCAACTTCTTCTATTGGAAATTGATCCCAAAGACCTCCATGGTCTCTAAAAGTAGATAATCCGCTTTCGGCACTTATGCCAGCACCTGTAAATACCACAATATTTTTCATTAACATTTATTTGTTACACAATAAACTTGAATTTATGTTTTCTGTTCTTTCCAGATGATTAAATTAGCTAATCATATTCATTTTATGTCAGAAAAACTATTAAAAAAAGATGCTTTAGATTACCACAGTTCCGGTAGAAAAGGCAAAATCGAGGTTATTCCTACTAAACCATATACCTCACAAAGAGACCTTTCTTTGGCATATTCACCTGGAGTTGCAGAACCTTGTTTATCAATCAATAAAAACATAGATAATGTATATAAATATACGGCCAAGGGAAATTTAGTTGCAGTTATTTCAAATGGTACTGCAGTTTTAGGATTAGGTGATATTGGGCCAGAAGCTTCAAAACCAGTAATGGAGGGCAAAGGTTTGTTATTTAAGATTTTTGCAGATATAGATGTGTTTGATATTGAAGTAAATGAAACAGATGTTGAAAAATTTATTGCAACCGTAAAAGCAATATCCCCAACATTTGGTGGTATAAATTTAGAAGATATTAAAGCCCCTGAAGCATTTATTATTGAAGAGCGTTTAAAAGAAGAATTAGATATTCCAATTATGCACGATGACCAGCACGGAACAGCTATTATTTCATCAGCAGCTTTGATAAATGCGCTAGAAATCGCAAAGAAAAAAATTGGAAAAGTTAAAATAGTTGTCAGTGGAGCAGGAGCGTCTGCTCAATCTTGTTTAAGGTTGTATATATCTTTGGGTGTTAAAAAAGAAAATATTTTCATGTTTGACTCTAAAGGGTTACTTCATGAATCTCGAAAAAGTTCTTTAGATGAAAACAAAAGATTTTTCATGCAAAAAGGCCCCAACCTTTCTCTTAATGAGGCTTTTAAAAAAGCTGATGTTTTTTTAGGACTCTCAAAGGGAGGAATAGTAAATGAGCAGATGATCAAAAGCATGTCTAAAAATCCAATAGTTTTTGCTTTAGCCAACCCTAATCCAGAGATTGAATATGATTTAGCTTTAAAAACAAGAGATGATGTAATAATGGCAACCGGAAGATCTGATCATCCAAATCAGGTAAATAATGTACTAGGCTTCCCTTACATATTTCGAGGTGCTTTAGACGTACGAGCTACTAAAATTAATGAAGCTATGAAATTAGCTGCAGTAAAAGCTATTGCTCTTTTGGCTAAAGAACCGGTTCCGGATGTTGTTAATGAAGCATATGAAGCTAAAAGCATTTCTTTTGGCCGAACACAAATTATTCCTAAGCCTTTGGATCCAAGATTAATATATTGGGTAGCTCCTGCAGTAGCGAAGGCAGCAATGGACTCTGGCGTCGCAAAAAAACCTATTAAAGATTGGGGAAAATATGAGTCAGAATTAATGGAGCGATTAGGGCTCAATAATAAGTTAATTAGAAACCTTACTGATAAAGCCAAAAGAAATCCTAAAAAAGTTGTTTTTGCGGAAGCGGATCATTATAAAATTTTAAAAGCTGCAGAAATGGCATTAGAAGAGGGGATTGCAATACCAATTCTTTTAGGGAAAAGACAGAAAATCCAAAAAATCATAGATGAGTATAATTTAGATTTATCTAATTGTGAAATTATAGATCCTAGGAACGAAAGTGAACTAAAACATAGAGAAGGATTTGCAGAAATTCTTCATGAAAAAAGAAAGAGGAGAGGGTTAACTTTTTATGAAGCTAAAAAACTGATGAGAGAAAGAAATTATTTTGCTGCTGCTATGGTAGAAACTGGTATGGCAGACGTAATGATTTCAGGATTGACCAGAAGTTATAAGGATTCTATAAGGCCTGCTCTAAGAGTTATTGGAGTTGAGGATGGGTTAAATAAAATTGCAGGAATGTATATTTTAATAAGTAAGGACGGCCCTATGTTTTTTGCAGATACAACCGTCAATATTAATCCAACAGTTGAAGAAATAGTAGACATAACACTTCTTGTAGCTAAAACAGTAAAGCAATATAAAATCAGTCCAAAAATTGCACTTTTAAGCTATTCGAATTTTGGTTCTAATGAAGGAGAAGATGCTATTAAAATGAGAGAAGCAACCAAAATACTTCACGACAGACACCCTGGATTAATTGTAGATGGAGAGTTACAGGCAAATTTTGCAGTAAATAAAGAATTGATCGACGATTTTTTCCCTTTTTCAATTTTATCTGGAAAAAGTGCTAATACTTTAATTTTTCCTAATCTAAGTTCTGGAAATATTGCCTATAAATTAGTTAAAGAAATGAGTCAGCAGGAAGCTATAGGCCCTATTTTATTAGGGATGAAAAAACCTGTTCATGTACTACAAATTGGTTCATCAGTTAGGGAAATCCTTAACATGATTACTTTGGGAGTAGTAGACGTTCAAAATAGAAAATAAAAATTATGATTGCACATATTGAAGGAATTTTAGAGTCCAAGTCTCCAACATCTGTAGTCATTGATGTAAATGGTATAGGCTATATGTTAAATATTTCTTTAAATACATACGATCAGCTCCCTTCAAAAGGGAAATTAAGATTATATAGTCATTTAATTGTTAGAGAGGATGCTCATATTTTATTTGGGTTTTCAGAAGAAGAGGAAAGATTAATGTTTAAAGAACTCATTAATGTTTCTGGAGTTGGCGCAAGTACCGCATTAATGATATTATCATCTATGAAACCTTCTGAAGTAGTTGCTGCAGTAGATCAAAGCGATGTAAATACTTTTAAAAGTGTAAAAGGAATAGGTCTAAAATCAGCGCAGAGAATCATTGTAGACTTAAAAGGCAAACTAGATAAAATAGAAACTCAAAATGACTTTTTATCTCCTCAGGGCAATACCTATAAAAATGAAGCGTTATCAGCATTGGTAGTTTTAGGTATTGATAAAAAGAAAGCTTCAAACACTATAGATGAAATATTAAAAAATAGTGAAATATCTTCTGTTGAGGAGCTCATAAAAAAAACACTTAAAGCTGTTTAATATACTAAGTTGCTAAATAATTTTATTTCAAGTAAAGTAGTTTTTTTAATTGTTTTAATTACCCTTTTGGGAACTAATATTAAAGCAAAAGAAAATCCTATTGCTCGAAAAATAGCTATTGATTCTCCAGAAGTAAATTTAATTTTTCCAATTAATGACCCTCTGGATCCGACAAATTTCTCATTAGGATTAATAGATTTTAATCTTCCATTAAATATTCAAAATAATGTGCAGTATGACCCTATTACAGGTCAATATATTTATAATTCATTCTTAGGAGACTCTTTAAGTTTTAGACCGTCTAGTGAGGTTTCTTTAAATGACTATTTAAAAATACAGCACCAAAAGTCAATGTCAGATTTTTGGAAAAAAAATCTAGATGATATTTCTGATTATAAGTACAAAAATATTGAAGACGAAATAAAAATAAACGAACCACCTGCAAAGAAAATTTTTGGCAGTGATTTTGTTGAAATAAGACCTCAGGGATCAGCAGAATTAAGTTTTGGGCTTAACTCTTCGAGAACTGACAATCCAGTTCTTCCAGAAAGGAATCGAAGAATTACCACTTTTGACTTCGATCAAAAAATTCAAATGAATTTAACTGGGAAAATTGGAGATTTAATGGATTTAGGGTTTAATTACAATACAGAGGCAACTTTTGATTTTGACAACCAATTAAATTTAGATTATTCTGGAAAAGAGGATGATATTCTTCAGAAATTAGAAGCCGGAAATGTTACTTTACCCTTAAATAGCACTTTAATTTCTGGTAGCCAAAGTTTATTTGGAATTAAATCGGAATTAAAATTTGGAAAATTAACGGCTACCACTGTATTGTCTCAACAAAAAGGCCAGAAAAAAGAAATTGAAGTTTCAGGGGGTGCTCAACTTAACGAATTTGAAATAAATGCAGATAATTACGAAGAAAATCGTCATTTTTTCTTGAGTTTTTATTACAGAGACAGCTATGACCAATCTATGAAAACCCTTCCAATGATTACTTCAGGAATTCAAATTCAAAGAATAGAAGTTTGGGTGACAAATAGAAATAATACTATTCAAAATACTAGAAATATTTTATGTTTTACTGATTTAGGAGAGCCAAGAATAACTCAGCTCGAAAATCCTACATGGGTTTCTGGAGGATATACAGTTCCTGATAATAATCATAATGGATTATATAATAATATTAAGTCTAATTCTAATGTTAGAAATTATGTGAATGCAAGTAATGAGCTTTCAGGACCTAATTATAATATGGAACAAGGAATAGAGTTTGAAAAAGTTGAAAATGCCAGAATGCTAACTTCAAATGAATTTGCTTATAATTCAGTTTTAGGATTTATTTCTCTAAATCAATCGCTTAATAATGATCAAGTACTAGGAGTATCTTACCAATACACATATGCTGGAAAGACCTATCAAGTCGGGGAACTCTCGACAGACGGAGTTGCTGGTCAAAGTGCACTTTTTCTAAAACTATTAAAATCTACTGTAAGAAATCCAAAGAAGAAATTATGGGATTTAATGATGAAAAATGTCTATTCTTTGGGGGCTTATCAGGTTGATCCAAATAATTTTAGATTAGATGTTTGGTATAATAATCCATCAACTTCAATAGATATTAATTACATTCCTAAACCTGGTGTAGATGATAAATTATTGATTCAATTACTTGATTTAGATAGACTAAATCAACAGCAGCAGCTTTATCAAGACGGCCTATTTGATTTTGTCCCAATTACTTCAAATCAAGGGAAAATTACAAACGGAGGAACAATTAATCCTAGAAATGGAAGGTTGTATTTTACAACAATAGAACCTTTTGGAAAAACTCTGGAACAAAAAATGTTGGGACAAGGAATTTCACCAACTATAATAGAAAAGGTAGCTTTTACACAATTGTACGATAGTACAAAAACAGCAGCTCAACAATTGCCGGAAATCAACAGATTTAAAATTAAGGGAACTTATCAATCTTCTGTAAGTTCTGAAATTTCACTTAATGCTATGAATATTCCTCAGGGATCTGTTGTGGTGACAGCAGGAGGTCAAATTTTAACAGAGGGGGTTCAGTATATGGTAGATTATAATTTGGGTAGAGTTAAAATTTTAGATGACGGTATTCTTAGCTCAGGGACTCCAATTAAAATTTCTTTGGAAAGTAATTCTTTATTCAGTGTTCAAATGAAGACCTTACTGGGAACACATTTAGATTATAAAATAAATAAAGATGCAAATATTGGAGCTACGATACTTAAATTAAAAGAAAGACCCCTTACCCCCAAAGTTAATGCTGGTGATGAACCC
>CETY01186573.1_pt1 | contig 15799 bp, 4 predicted proteins | sample 361551 | NCBI WGS metagenome assembly CETY01 (sample SAMEA2623135, study PRJEB7988) | marine metagenome | biome: marine biome (ENVO:00000447); feature: deep chlorophyll maximum layer (ENVO:xxxxxxxx); material: "saline water (ENVO:00002010), including plankton (ENVO:xxxxxxxx)" | depth 45 m | reverse complement strand
ACTGTGTTTTTGTTTACTGATGTAGAAATATTTGCTAAGAACAAGCTATCTCCTCCTGCTTGTGCGGCCCATCCTAGGTTATAACTTGATGGATTTTGTATTACTTGAGATAATTGAAATACATTATAATTTCTATTACTAAAACTTGTTGTTTTATTTTTAACCCAGAAATAAAATACTGTTTCAGTTTGTGCTGAACGTTCATTGAAATAACTTTCTTCACTCCAGTTATAAACAGTTTGTCCATTTATTATTGTTGAATAAACTTCTCCACTTGCTTGTTTTCCATCTATAACAAGTTTTTGTGTGACAGCGTTAGCCCATTGCTCAGGAAGTACAGGACTTGCTGTCCATTCATATATATCAACACTAGAACCATCAAATAATCTTCCCCAGTTATTTTGTTGATAATCGATCGAACCTTGTTCGTAATCTAAGTATATACTGGCACTAACGTCCCACCATCTTTTTCCTAAATATTCTCTTCCCCATGTTTCATCGTTTACTACTTCACCATCTAGTGTATTGTAATTATAATTTGCAATATCATTGGTAATTTTATAGTCAATTTCTCTATCTACAAATCCAAAAACAATTCCTTTAGCTGGATCAAATATTTCTAGTTGTTTAATAGTTGTTTGATTTACAGCATCATAAAGTTTGACATTATTAATCAAATCATTTCTAGCTTGAGCAGTACCAGTTCTAACTTTATTCCAAGAACCAATATGACCATTGGTTTCATCCCACGTTCCTGTCCAACTGTATACTGCACTTGCACCTGTTCCATCATCATCAACAAATGCATAAATTGGATTGCTGGTGTTATCTTGTCTAACATCAGAAAAATTATATTTGTAAACATCATTTATCTTTGTTTGTCTATCAGCTTCTAAAGCAGTATATGATCCAAATCTCACTTTTCTCAGAGGATATATATTTCCTGTTTGACCATTTGTTTCAATATATTCGTCTATGTAAAATCTTGCTTGATTATTTGCGTCAACTTTTGTAACTCTGTGTATTCCGTCAATGTTAGGAACACTATCACTGCCTCTGATTAAAACGTAATCATTAACTATAAGATTGTGTGCTTGTGTTGTTCCATCTTGTCTGACCATATCTATTTGTGCTTCACTTGCATCTTCAGGTCCAGCACATATATTATTTGTATATGATCCAAAATCCATTGTTTGATAAACTTGATAACCTAGATTTGAATTTCCAAACTCACTGTCGTCTGCGACCCATATGTTAAAAATGTTTGGATCATTTGTTACTTCTCTGAATACTTGTTGTCCGTCACTGCCAACAATAGCATTAAAAATGTTACTAACTTCACTTGCAGTAGCACTATATGTTTGTGCAGTAAATCCTACATTAGTATTTGCTGTTCCTGCTCCAATAACTAATGTGCTATTTGTACTGGTTAAGTAAACTTTGTTAGCATTATTAGTTGCTGTTACACCTGAGATGCTTGCGGCATTAATTAACTCAATAATATCGGTAATGTTTAATCCAACATTAGAAGTAGAAGTTGTAGTTGTTGCAGGAACAATTCCTGTTGGTAATCCAATGACACTATTTGCTGTACCTGATCCGATATACAAGTTATCTAAACTACCGTTGATTTGTAGTAGATTGTTGTTAGTTGCATTCTTCTGTGCAGTAACACCACTAATACCAGCATTGTTGATTTGGTCAATAACTTGTTGTATAGTTAAGTTAGGTGTTGTTATTGAACTAATACTTGTACTATTAATTGTTTCTGTTGCTGTACTAAATCCTACCGCAGAGTTCATAGTACCTACACTAATTGACAAATTAAAAGGTTGTGTATTATCATTTGTTGTTTTAGTAATCCTAAGTTGACTACTTGAACTGGTACTTGCTGTTAAATTACTAATACTTGCATCATTTATTTCTTGTACTATGTCAGCTAGTGAATATAATTTATAAGTGCTTGAAGTATCTGTAGCAACCACAGTAGAAGTAGTAAAGCTAGATGATATTCCTGTAGCACTCTTTAAATAAGTTGCAATGTCATCAGTATATGTTCCTGTATTCATTGAGGCTTGTGAGTTTGTTATATCTGCTGTTGAAACTGTTTCTGAACCAGAAATTACATTAGCAGTAATATAGCTAGTTGCCCTAATATTGTTTATAATTGTAATATCACTGTCAAGTAAGTCAGTTGCAGGTGTTGCTGTGGTTCCACCTAAGGCAATTAAAGTTTTAAGATGATCTATATTTAATCCTGCATTATTTGTATAGTAAGTCGCTATCCAAGTTCCCCATGCTGAAGAACTATTGGCTGTAATATAAGCAGATCTCAGAGCTTCTATTCTTGAAATTCTAGTTGTAGTATGGCTAGCAATATTTCCTGTATTCTGTGTCCAACTGGCATTAAAACTATTTTCATATGCTACTTGGGCTGATATATTATTGCTTGAACTAATTGTATCACTGAAGTTAACTGTATTACCATCAATAATTAGTGTAGCAGTTGCACTACCTTGTATAGTTGGATTAATAGTTGTTCCGTTTTTTATAATATCTTGATAGGTAATTGCTGTTACACTATTACTAAAAGTAATAGTACTATTAAGTGAAGTTGATTCTCCTAGTATCAGTGAACTACCATGAGTTACTACATTACTTGATGCTATGTTTTGAGTACCTGTAACAGTAACTATGCTTTTTGTTGTACTACTAGCAGTTTTGGTTAAAGTAATTGTTGTACCATCAATTATTAATGTTTGTCCACTACTTGGAATTGTAGGTAATGAAATAGTTCCATGTATTTCAATAGCATTTCGTGCAGTTGTTAATCCACTACTACCATCTGGATCAAGCATTGCCCATGTTTTACCTTTGTGTAGAACTTTGTCATTAAATTTATAACTTTTCTTACTATCCCAGCGTTCTATGTTCTGCCAGTCTCCACTGTGATCATATGCCGACTTTACTTCAGTTGGGAATTGTGTGAAGTCATCTTTGTTAATTACTCTATAATCTGTTTCAGTTAACAACGGCAATCCTGATTTAATCAAATCATTTGAGAATAATGCATCTGATGTTAATTTATATGTGTCTATACTTCTTGTTGTTAATCCGTAACCGTCTTGTCCTCCATTGACTAATAATGGACTAGTTGATCCAACATCAATCACTACATCACTAAGTGTATCATGTTTAAACCCTTCAGTAAATCTAACAGGTTGAGGATTTGTAACTAACAAGTCTGGTGTTATTTGAAATTCAAGCGTATCTCTTTTTAAAATATCACCGTAGTCAGCAATTCTAATAGCCCAATTTTCTAACAGTTCAGCAGTTGCTTCGCCATCAAACAATCCTTGGTTTCTCATGAATGCTTTTAATGCATGATTGGTTCCTCTATATTTGTAGGATCCTTTTGTAAATTCATAAACTGAGTCATCATCTATATCTAAGTTAGCGGCCCACTTAGGCTTGTTATATCCTGCATTAAATCTTGCAATATCTGAGAGTTGACTATTAGCTAGTGTATTTGTTCTACCATAGTATTGATCAACTTCTCTTGCTACTGTATCATAGTTTGGTATTACAGTACTATCTGTTACAATATAACCTGGTGAGTATAACTTACCATTCCAATCTTTAGTTCTACTTCCTCTCCAGATAATTCTTTTATGTGCTTGTCCAATACTAGAATCGTATAATGTATCATCAAAGTTTGTTACGTTATCAAATACTATAATATGTTCTAGTTGTACTTTGTATAAACGTATACCATATATCTGTGTCGTTGTGTCTTTTGTTTGAAATACTGTTTCTGCGTTAGGATCCATGGACTTTCTATCAATAATTAAATTACTGCTTTGAATCTGATTGCCTGTGCTATTAACAATATTATACACACCATCGTATTTTTTATTGAGGTTGTCAAAATATCCATTTTTATTATCATTTACTATAACTTTACTATTGTCTGGAATTAAATTAAGAGTAACGGTGCTAGATCCAATGGCCCACGTTACAAAGTCACTTGCTACGCCTCTCCAGCTTTGTGTAAATCCTAAACTTTCTAAGTAATATCCATATCCCATAATAAAGTCATATACGGCTTGGATAGACTTAATTTCCGAATTATAATCTAATGTGCTTATCACTGTTTGATATTCTTGATATCTAAAAACAGTTTCAGTATCAACACTTACTGTAATTGGGGGAGTATTTTTATTAGGAAGATAGTAGTTAAAGTAGGCTAAACTATTGTCATATCCATTTATTTTATAACCATTGGCAACTTTATCAATTTTTATGCCACCAAAAAAGTATTCAGTGTCAGGTTTTCCTGTATACAATAATGTATTAAAATTTTCTTCAGGAACAAAAACTCTGCCTTTGTCTTGACTACTTTCTAATATAAACTTGTTGTTTCTATTTAAAAATCCACCAGCTTTGATAATAGGTTGAAAACTAATATTCTCTAATCTGTTTCTTAAAGTATCTGCACTTGTACCAAACAAGTTACTAAATTCAATGATTGCGTTGCTTAATCCACTATAATAATATGTTGCATTTTCAGTAAGTATAGCATCTAGTGTAGCGGTTCCAGTTGATACTGCTAACGATGGTCTATTATAATACTGTGAGCCTTGATTGGTAACTCTAGCTCCAACTATAGCTCCATTTGATACTTTTACTTCTATAGCACCATCTATTCCGAATGTATCATTAACTGTTACGGTTGGAGTACTTGTATAACCAGATCCTGCACTAACTATGTTAACGCTTTCTATTACTTTTCCTAATATACTACTGCCTGATATGCTTGTATCTTTAAAACTAATTAATCTTTGCGTGTCAACTTCTATCTCCAGTGGAGTATTGTATTCAGGTAAATTTTTAATCTGTCTTCTTTGTGTTCTGAAATAATTATTAAGTGCAACCAATGGTCTTGTTTTTAAAAATGCAATTATCATTGCAAGTTTACCTTCACTGGTTCTACGCCACCCGGCTTCAACAGGTCCCCAGTCACCAAAAACAAAATCTTTGGAGGCATCACCTGCACTAGGAGTAGCCACAACATTTGCTGTAGCAGGATCATTTAGTACTCCTGCATTTGTTACTAGTGTATCGTTATCCCAATCATAATTTTTCAAACTGTAATCGATATCATATACTCGACTGTTAACACCTAAGCCAGGATCACTTGTTTGTCCATATTTTAATGCTAATATTAGAGCCGCACGTTTAGTAACATCTGTCCAACTGTAATTTGTGCTCCACCAACCTGGTTCCCTATTAAATCCAAGCATTTCCCATGGATGGGTATGAGGTCTATCTGTGTTAAAATAATAATGATACAAGCCTCTCCAGCCACCAATTCCAGGACCTACACTACTGTAGTTCCATGTAAACTTATCACTACCATCATAATATGTTGTGCTGTTTAATACTGAAATATTATTGCTTGCTTTGTATTTGTTGAATTCACTTCTAATTGTATTATTGACTTCAGACCAAGTATGAACTGCAGGTCTATGAGCATTAGGTGCATATTTTGATTGACTTAGTATTTTATCTAATTCAGATCCTAAGTTATTATATATTCTTAATTCTAAATCCCATATGCCTGCATCAACAGGATCAAATCCCACAGCTTGTCTATCAAATAATTCTGTTCCGTTGCGTATATGTACACTTCCATCATGTCCAATTATAGCACTATCTGTTGCTGTGCCTGTACTATCTTTACTATAATCGCTTCTTCGTTGAGGTACATAAGGTTTAATCAATCCTAGCTTTACTGCACTTGGCGGCATAAAACTAACACTATCTCGTTTGTACCATCTAATGTGAATATTATTTTTACCAGAGCTTGGAAAAGTTATACCAGTTTTTGTTATTGTAACTGTATAATTATCTACTGTAAATTCTCCAGATGTTGGTGTTATCCAAGTATGTACACCATTTGAGTCTGGAATTTGAATCCAAACTTGTATGTGATTAAACGTGTCATCATATGTATTAAGTTCTTCAGGTAAATCAAATGCAGGAGTTTGTCCACTGACCCAACTTGTAGTTACACTTTTATAATCTCTGTACATTGCCATCTGACTATTAGCAAATTCACTGTCTTTGTTTTTGCCTAAGTTTATTTCTTCTAACGCTTTATCAACTAGCGTATAAACAGGTTCATTCATTGAAAGTGAGTTATGTAATTGAACTATCTTACGTTTAAATTTTTCGATAAACTGTTTGTATGATGAACTTGTAAATTGTAATGCACTAAATGGGTTAGTATTACTATCAACCAGTAATTGATTCAACAATTCTGTACTATATGGTTGCTGTCTTATTGTTCCTCCAACATCATGTACCTGAGCAATATTTCTATAATTGTTTGTTCCGTACCAGTCACCAGTAAGTAAAGGATTAGCCAACATTTGTGACTTCATATGATTAATTAAATCCCCAAAACTAACTTTGCCAGTATCTTCATTTTGTGGATTGTGTGACTGTGTGCTTGCTATTTCAAAATTACCTTCACCAGTATCAGCATATTCTTCATCGGTTGCATAAAAAAATTCATAAACATCATTAACTGTAAGTCCACTTGTAATTGAAATAATATTACCAGTATGACTGTAATTGGTAAATGCTTGTCCGTTCCTCAAAACTTTAACATTTGTTTCACTTGGATTATCACTGAAGAAAATAACTCCAAATTCTGCTGGATTTGCTGAAAGTCTATATTTTATACTGTTTACTGTAGGAGTTCCTATTTGAAGAGTAAAAGTATTTCCGCTACCTGCTGTTCTTGTAATACCAGTTCCAACTGGACTTCCGTCCATATCTACAAATTCAATTTCAGCTTGTGTAAACATTGTATTGATGGTGTATGTATTACTGTTATGAAAAAATAGTGTTGGCATTTTACCATGTAAACGGCTTGCTCTGCCTTTGTCAACACTTGTAGTTGGTTGACCATAAGCACCTAGTATTCCGCCTTCTTTGAAAAATGTATAAGTTCTATCACCGACAAAACTAGCATGTCCAACATCAACTTTGAGAGGAACAGTACTGTCAGTAACAACTTTTCTAAGTTTTTTCTCTATAGTTTGTCCATATCGTAGATGACTCCAACCATTGTGATATCTATTGATAACTAAACTTTTATACAAATAATATCCGTTGATATCTTTCTGGTTGCTTTTACTAAAATCTGCACTTGAAGTTACATACTGAAATCTTTGGTTGTGCAAATTAATACAAAAATTTAATCCTGGGTTATTACCATAGTCAACAAATTCAGGTTTAAAACCTAGTGCATCATCATAATTACTAGTTTCACTGTGTGCAAAATCAAATATAGTTGCACCTTCAAAATTACTATTAGGATATGTTGTTGCATCTTGAAGTGGAATTAAATTAGTATCATATAATTGAACTTTCATTCCTTGACTACGATGCATTTTTTGTTGACTATATTCTGCCCATGAAGTAGTCCCCCAACATATTTCACAACCACTAATTGGTTCTTGTCTATCTGTATATTGTTTAACAAACTTAAAATCTCTATCATAAATGTTAAAGCCATTAAGAACTACAAATTTGTCCGATGTATTAATTTTTGTAGCACCGTTACTACCATCTGCGTTGTATGTTTCTGTGAGAGTAATACTCGATCCTACTCCGCTTACCTTCCATATTTTGTCATTATATGTAGCATTACTAGTTCCCCAGAATAGTATTAAATCATTATTTTCAAGTTCAACAGGAACAATCTCTTCCCAATATTGTTTGTTTTCACCGTGTGTGGGGTTAAATGGATCTGCATGTGCTTCAACACATTCGTAAAGTTTAATAACTTGGTTTGGAAGTGTACCACTGGTAACTTTTACTCGTTGACCTATATCATATCCAGTATTTGACACCCACTCATCATTGATACCTTTTACTGTAACACTATAAGAAGTTTGCCCAATTATTTCTGTAGCTGGATTAATTTTATCTTCTAGTGCATGATCGATATTTTCTATATGTCTTATTCCAAAATTATATTTTTGGATATGTCTTCTAAATTCAATAATAGGTCTAACAGCTTTGTATTTGTCCAAAGTATAGATATCATCTGTGATACCTTGATAGATCAGACTGTTTGCTATAGTTTGTTCATGTACCCATAGATTACTTCTGCTCCAGGCACTTTGATCTTGTCCGTGTCTTTGTTCACAAGTATAGTCCCTGGTAGTCATTCTATGTTCTCTAATATCAAAAGGTCTAAAATCAAATGTTGTATCATCTGAATCAAACCCAGCTGGTTCTTGACTACTGTAAACTGTTACATTTAACCAAACTCTTTTACCTTGTTGACCTTCGTACTGTCCTGAATTAAATTGTCTTGTTAATTTTATACCAGTTTGTTCACCGACACCATCAACAATATAAATTGCATCATTGAATAAACCATTGTTCGATCCTCCTGTGCCACTGTATTGATAGTAAACATGTATTTCTATTTCTTGGTTTAGTGCAGGCGCAGTAACAAACGTAACTACACCATTGTTTATTGTGTAATGTGTAGTAATAGTTTGTAAATTATTATCTAGATAAACTTTATAAGTGAAACCGTTAGTCACTGTGCTTGTAAATGTGGTGTTTGCACCATTGGTCTGAGAAAATGTATCAACTGTGTGCGGAGCAAATTTAATTCTCATACCATTTTCAAACGTGAGTGCTCTACCATTTTGCTGTATAGGAGTTGTATATTGTGTTTCACCCGTTAGTGTATCAATATCAAAACCACTTGTATACTTTAATTCGTTTACTGGTAAAACATCTAACACCCAATAGTATCTGTGATGATTTATAAACATGTCATAGTTAATTGGCAAGTCTAGTGTATAACCAATTTCATTTAATATTTTATTATGATTGTTAGTATTAACTTCATTGAATTTTAAACTCTTTATCAAATCATCATATGCTAATACTTGTTCAATATTCCCATTATCATTTTTATTCACCATTCCAGATTTAAATTGATAAGCATCATTGGATCTGTTATCTGTTAGGTAATTGTCTGTGACTGGAATAGAATTAAGTGTTCCGTTTCTATCTCCTATAGTATCACCTGAGTAATGCTTTATAGCTTCTAAACTACCACTTGACATTAACTGTTCTAGTGTACTATCAAAAAACTGTTTATTAACTGTGGTTTGTAAAATAGCAGGTAATAGTTCAGTAACATTCCTACTGCCTGTTTTGGCTATACTTTCACCTGGTCTTGTAATATTAGGTGCTATTGCAGGATTTGGTTTGCGTTCACTCATTAGTAACTCCCACCACTAGTACTTACATTTGTTATACCTGTGTTTTCCCCAATGGTTGTTAGATTTGATGAAATTGAACTTGTAACATTAATATTATTAGATTTTACTACAGGTAAAAATAACTCATCACTGCTACTAGCAATTTCAAATAGTGCAGTTTCATCTGTACTATTTGCAACACTTGAAATTGTTATCTGACTTATTTCGCCAATCATATTATTGTGAATATATGCCGCCATTTCTGTAAAATAAAAATTTTCACCAAAGTCCCAATTATCAATATTGAAATATGCTGTTATAAGATTAATAACTTTTTGTTTAATTTCAGTATCACTTAGTGTACTATTACTGGTTTTAGTAACATTAAACTTGGCTTGTAACTCGCCACTTGCTAAGTCTCCAAAAAGTATTTTATATTTTACTGGTCGGTATACAACCTGATCACTGATTGCTTTTTTAGTGTTTAAACTTTCAAACATATCATTGAGTTCGCTAATTGTTGGTGGATTTGGTTTTGTTTCTTCTCTTGCATCATATAATGCCCAATTTCTGAATAATACATTGTAACTTGCAAGTAACACATATGTATCAATGATATTTGTTGTACTTGGATCAATTAGTTGACTTACATCTGCAATTCTATTATACTGTGTATGTAAATTTCCTATACCTGTTACTACAGTTGTTCCACTATCAGGATCAATTGTTGTGTAATCAAAGCTATTAATAGTTTTTGTTCCTAGTTTAATTGTCTCAGATCCAACAATATTATGAAATGCTTCAGGATCATTTGGATATCCGTCGTTATCTGGATCTGCTAGTGTAACTCTCATATTATATGGATCTGTATATCCGTCTGTGTAAATAAAATATCCAAAAGCATTAAACTGATAATCTTTTCCTAGTGGACTAGGATCTGTTGAACTTGTTGGATTAATTTTTAAAACTTTAAGATTATCTCTTAATGCTTTTTGTGTTTCACTACTAAAACTACTATTAAAGTTTAGGTTAGTAAATTTAAGTTTGGCTTTACTACCTGTTATAAACTGAGTTTTTCTACTCAATAGTTCCCATTCAGTAGCACCATGATTTAATCTAATAATCCAACTTTGATCAATACCGGTACTAGAGCTGTCTCCTTCGTATTGTCTATTCCAATTACTAGGATCGTTCAATGCTTCACTACTAACTGGAAGATTCGCACTTTGAATTATAATCCATTTTTGTGTAGAAGCATTATATCTTAAACCAAATGTATTATTGTTGTCAATTTTTGAAATAACATCAGCTTTTGTTGTTGCGTCTAAGTCTGTTGCTATTTTAGGTACAAGTCTGCGTATTCTAGCACCACTGCTAACAATACTGCTTAAAACCACAGCACCTTTTCCTGTGTTGTCGAGACCATTGGGCGTGCCTGTACTATCATCATCTCCATGTCCTGATTTATAAAGTCTATCTACTTTAACCCATTCTGTTTTTGCATCTACCACAGTTGCTTTTACAGTTGCACCTGTACCTCCGCCTCCAGTAATTGAAATATTTGTACTTTGATCATATCCGCTACCGCTATTTGTTATAGCCACTGTGGTCACAGCACCATTAGCTATGGTACAAGTTGCAGTTGCACCCGTGCCTTTACCAGTAACGGTAACAGTAGGAGTACTAGTATAACCACTTCCACCTGAAGTTACAGTAGCAAGACTTAGATAGCCCATCTTATAAGGCGAGTCAATAAACTCAACTAAACCATTTACATCTGCTTTGTTTAAAACACTTGTGGTTGTTAATCCCAACCGTTGTACAACACTATTATATGTGATATATCCACTACAGCTACCACTTCCTTTTGTAATCTGATTCCATCTGTAAACATTTGTTTCAGATCCATCATTGTTTAAAACTGTGATACCATTAGAAGTGTCACTAAAGTCAGTATTAGCATCATGTGTAGTTGATTCCCAACCATGTCTGTTGTAATAAAAATTAAATATCTCAGGATTACAAAAAAGAGGTTTTAAGTATTGATCATAAATTTGATAACCACTTAAACTTGTTGGCAAACTAATCACGCTTCTATGAGTAACATTTTTTTCATAAAGATATGCATCATCTGTATATTGTGTTGCATCTGAATAAGTTGCTGTCGGATCATATATGTCTCTGAACCTACTGTGTCCACTATGCACTCTGTTTACACTTTTAATTTTTCTAATATTTTCACTGGCTGTAAGAGGAGCTATAGCATAATCTTCTGCTGTAACCATTCTATCCTGTGTAGCAAAAAATCTTGGTGCATTGTCTTTGATACTTGCAACGCTTTCTCTTTCACTTGCATTTGATACAGTTGATTTAAGACTACATTTAAATGTAGCTTTTTGAATATTTCCGCTTGAACTAATATAACTTATAGTAAATCCTGAATTTCTAAAATTATCAGGTGTTAGCGTATATGACTGATTCAATCCGGTTCTATACCACACTCTAATAATACCACGTGGAATATTACCAAAGTTTCCGTCTGGAAATACAATACTAATTTGGTCATTCTCTCTACTACTAATTGAATAGATATCTCTTATTTTATTTTGACGTGCATTAAACATTGTACTTGCACCAAACAATCTATCAACTCTGGTCCATGTTTTTTGTACTTGTGCGGCTTCATCTATTGTTTGCACCCATACTTGACCATTGGCAACATTATCAGCATTGATGTCGATTGCCAGGTTAGGTAATCCGTTGTTAATTTCAAAATCTTTAAAGTTCAATGCCCCTTGTTTAAATCCTATAAAGAATCCTGTATTAGGCGATCCAAATCCACTGTTATCGTTTCTATACAACAAGTCTACAACACTATATGGACTAGGTGTTTTTTCTATTAGTGCATTTGAAGTGGAATCATATCCAACACTATGTAAACTAAATGTTGCTTTTTTATTATTAACATTGTTACTAAATTCTCTTACAGTTGTGTTATTTGTACTGTTTGTTCTATAAATCTCATTTTTTACATTGTTAATGGTTGCACTACTAAATGGACTTCCGAATTGACTGCTACTTTGAAAAATAGCATTCATAATAGCCAAAAAGTTTTGATAACTTTGAGGATTTGTTACATCTTCAAATTCTGTTGCAACATTAGCAAGACTGTTTCCGCTGGCATCAAAAACTTGTTCATCTGTTTGTACACTATCTACTTTGAGGTATCCACTAGCAACAACATTTCTAGTAGGTGTGTATCCTAAGAACTGTGCAATACGCAAGGCGCTATCTCTACGTTCTGCTGTACTTAGGTAATTTTCTCTTTGTCCTAGGTCTGCCCTAAATGCTAGGTTGTGTCCTAAAAATGCAATCAATTCAATTAGTGCTATAAATTCACTTGAATTAATATAATCATTAAAATTTTCTGGATAGTTTGTGCTTATATAATCTACCATCGCATTTCTGATAGTTTCAAAATCATATGCTTGTAAATTAGCTTGAGCGAAACTTTCATATGCTACGGTAAAATCTTCTGCGGCAAATAAACTATTTTGTCTTGCGCCTTGTGCCATTATTCTTCACCTGTAAAATTAAGAAACAGTTCTTCGGCTGTTCCTGTATCTATATATTCTAACCTAACCTTAACTTCTAAGCTGTGGTCGTCTGGTTTTCTTACCAGTGTTTCTAGTACATTCCATCTAGGGTCGTTGTTAACTATTACATCGACATCATCACGAGCTTCTTTTTCAGTAGCCCTATCTAGAGGTTCAAATACTAGTTCAGGTAAGATACTTCCAAAAGTAGGATTTCCTACTCTTTCTCCACGCCTGGTATAAAAATGATTCATCAAATCACGTTTAGCAAGTTCAACATCTACCAATGTTTTACTTCCACTTATTTGATCTATTGTACTATATCCAATGTAGGTTACCATACTATTATTTATGGTAAAATTAACTGCTAAGTTTATATCTTAATGGTTGTTTGTATAATATCACCAGTATTCAAACTTTTACTAATTGTTAAGGTAAAATTACTAACAGTCCAGTCATATTCATGCTGTAATACTGCATCATTGACAACAACTTCTAATTTCTGTATGGGTGTTACACTAGCAATCTTTTCTAATTTAAATGTATTAGTCCCACTATATGTAAAAGTTTTGTTTACCAAAGTTGCTTCATATTCTTTTACAATTTGTCTTCTTAAACCTTCCGGAGTCATAGGTAAAAATTTCTTTGTTTCAGCGTAATACGCAAATCTAGCTCTGCGTAATTGATCATTGTTTAGCACACCTTTTTCGTTGAAATCTCGTATCTTAAAAATACCGTTAGCTCTATACCATTTCCTAGTTTTATATTTTCCATAATCAGCCAATCTAAGTATAGTTGCTACTTTAACGCATAATTGTTTGTTTACTGTACTATTAATAATCATATCAGCGGCGGTGCTATAGTCTGCTAATCTTATTACCTCAAGTAAATTATATCTGGTATCTCCTTGAGAGACATTTGCTATTTTTCCAGTTGTCCAATGAAATAATATTAGTGCATCATAGACACAAGCTGGTATAGTAGTAATTCCACTATTGATAATTTGTTTTTTTGCTAGAGCTTGTTGATTATTGAAAGACTCTTTCCATAAATCATGTGCTTGCTGTTCAGTTAACCCAGTGGTATAATTTCCTTCTCCGTATGCAGTTTGATCAAATCCGCTGTAATTTCTAAAAAAACCTAGTGCAACAGTTCGTGCTTGTTCTGATGCATTTAAATTAGTAACATCCAAACTGGTTTCGTAGTTGGTAGTATCTTTAACTACATAATCATCCCATTCTCGTTTATATCTTTCATCAATTACAGTGGTCATCTTGGACCTCTTGGATTTACTGAATTACTTTTTGTTTTTTCATTTGTAACTTTATCAGGAGCAGGAGCTTGATTATTAAAGATTTTACTCATATCAATATCTTGAGCTGTAAAGTTACTGTCAGGACTAGCAACTTGAGGTAAAAATTCTTGTTCTTCATCATGTCCTCCCCAAGGCTCTGCTTCGGGTACTCTGCCTGCAATACTTTGTTTTACTATCTTGTTCACTGTCAAGTTGTTTGCCACAGTTTTAGTGGCGGCTACAGCTTCAGGACCGTTAAGGTCAATTATTGCGGCTGTGTTTGTAAAAGATCCTGCACATTTTATATTACCATTTAGATCAGTGGTCAATTTAAAATCTTTTTGTGCGTGTACATTTAATTCTCCAGCTGTAGCTTCTAAAGTTATACCACCATCTCCTCTTGCCTTCATGCTTATTGTGTCTGCATCTACAACAAAGTCTCCACCAACTTGTAGATTATAATCATTCTCAGTATGCACACTAATATCACCTTCTGAATAGATATCTATCTTACCATCACTGCCCATTTGTATCCAACTACTGCCATTTTGATTCATAATGTACACAATTCCAGTACCATCATGCATTAGTATTTGAGCACCGCCAGCACTACGCATTCTAAACAAATTACTCAATCCAGCTTTTCTTTCCTTGTCAGGAGTTAAACAAGTATCACTGTTAGGTAATGTTCCATCATCCATAACAAATTGATGACCACCGGGTGTGTTAAATCCAAAAACATTGGTAGGTGATTCTCTTCGTTGACTACTACTGCTGAGTCCACGTATACTGTCTATACCAACACCTTGTTTGGTAATTTCTGTGTCACTGACTTTATCTTTATATTCTGTACTTTCATTTTTAATAGTATCTGGTGTTGCTCTTGGTCTTTTATTGTTTTCAGTAGTTTTTTGTACTGATGGGTCCAATGAAGGTCCTACTGCATCTTTTTCACTATCAACAAATGCACCAGGGTTAGTTGGCATACTTGCGTTTCTTGTGGTATCAGGTAAAACTCCTATCATTATTCCAGTATCACTATTGTTTGCGAACGCAACTAAAACTTGACATCCTGGGGCAGGTGGGTGACTTACAAATCCATAAGTATTGGTTGCATTAGCAAACTGATAACTTCCTCCGTATGGACTTGAACGTCTAACTCTAAAATATTCTTTTCTTGATTCTGCACTGGTTGTTTCACCTAAGTAACCTTGTCCGACTATTTCAACATAAAGAAATCCTTCATACCTGTCATCTACTGTATCAATTACTTTACAAATATACAAACCAGATAGTTTCATAACACCACTAGCGCCTTGTGTTTTATCATAAGCGTATGGTACACCAATGCTAGTATCATTTTGTCCTGAATATTTTACCATTTTTTTATCCTATGCTGTAAATATATCTCTTAACCATCGAGGAGCATTTCTTGCTCTATATGTGCCATTGTCGTAATGTCCACCCCAATAGCCTGCACTACCTTGTCCATATGCACTGGCATTGTCAATATGAAATGTGTTGTCTCCCATGTATCCATTTCCTGCACCAATACCAGTAGCTCCAAACCTTTTTGTTTCTTTGATAAAGTTTTGAATAATAGGCAC
>CETY01058792.1_pt1 | contig 15843 bp, 15 predicted proteins | sample 361551 | NCBI WGS metagenome assembly CETY01 (sample SAMEA2623135, study PRJEB7988) | marine metagenome | biome: marine biome (ENVO:00000447); feature: deep chlorophyll maximum layer (ENVO:xxxxxxxx); material: "saline water (ENVO:00002010), including plankton (ENVO:xxxxxxxx)" | depth 45 m | reverse complement strand
CGATTCATCAGAAAACTGCTCTGAAGTACTATTCTATTGTCTGTCAAATAATATGTAAATGATCTTCTATAGAAATCTACTGAAAATAAACCAATAAGGCCAACTACTGCTGTTAATCCAGGTATGAACCAACGTCCAAAACCCATGGTGTTTGTCATATCGCTATAGCCATGGTACGCCATTACAATTATTCCAAAAAGAGCTACTCCTGAATACAATCTAAATATCCCTTGACCGCCTGAATCTAAAGAAAAATAACGAGCTATAAATCCTACCAGAAAAAGACCGAAGGACCAAATAAATGCACCAGCTAAAACTTCACTATCTTGTACTAAACCTTCTATATTTTCATAGAACGGGAAATCTGAAAACTTGTCAGAATCAAAGAAATCATAGATCACATAAGACCAAATTAATAATAAAAAAAACGTTAAATAAAGATGGAAAAACGAAAACATATGAGGCTTTAATTGCATTTTTAGTTCTTCGCCTCTAAGTAAAGTAATACCTGACATAAACTGCATAAGTCAAGGGTAGTTAAAATATTTTTATATTGTACAGTCTCTATTATGTTGTACCTTCAATAAGGTTTAAAAAAATGCCAATAAGAAAAAGAATTGTTAAAGTTAAGCGAAAGAATGAGGCAAAAGAAGCCTTGGCAAAGGCTAGCGGTGGTGAAGAACTAGAAATAGCTGCAAAGATTTTAGGTGAACTAAGAGAGAGAAATAAAAGAAAAAAAATTCTTGAGAACAAAAATTAACCTGATTCTTCTGCAAGTATTACTACATAAAGGCCGAACAAGACTATTAATCCGCCAAGAATAACACCAAAACTTGGAATCTCTTGAAAGAACAACCAAGCAAGTAAGCCAGAACCTATTGGTTCAGCTAGTAAAGAAATTGAAACAATATAGGCAGGTAAGTAACCAAGCGCCCAATTTTGCATAGTATGCCCTAACAATGTTGGAATTAAAGCCATTAACAAAAATAATTGGATCTCAGATATCGACAAATTTTGATAAGTTAGATTTTGAAGTAATACTATGGAAAACATAGTCAAAAAACTAAACAAATATACTACAAATGCATATGTTGGTAAACTAACAGTTTTTCGTAACTTTCTACCACTGAGATAGTATAATCCAGCAAGAATGCCTGAAATAAAAGCGAAAAAATTACCTGTGAAATTACCGGGATTATCTAATAAATCTCCGCCGAACAAAATCACTATACCACCTAACGCTATTGATGTCCCAATAATTGCTTTTTTTGATAACATCTCCCCGAAAAAGAACCAACCTAAAATAGATACATAAACTACATGACAAGTTGCCAATAAAACTGAAGCTGCAACTGAAGTTTCTTTAACTGAAGTAATAAAAAAACTGAAATGAGTGCCTAGTAAAATTCCAGCTAGGATCATTTCCATATGTGTCGAATATGATTGTGAACGAAGTTCGGAGCCTTTGTCTTTCATTATAAAAGGTAAAAAAAATAAAGTAGCAAAAGCTTGACGATAACTACCGATTACTAAAGGTTCACTTGTGCTATATCTAATCAATATTGCTGATGCTGAAATCGCAAACATACCGATTAGGAGTGCTAGATATGGCAATTGCGAATCTTTTTTAATCTCTAAATTGAACACAGACACATTATACTATGAAAACGGGCTTAATCATCCTATCGCATCAACTCAATAGGTTTAGTAAGATGTCTTCTTGATGATGCTGGAGGCTCAAACCAACCTAATTCTAAATTTGCAGATTCAATGATTGGTTTGGGACGGTCATACCTCTTGCCACAGGAATTGCATCTATATTTTGAATTTTTACCTGAAGAATGTGTTCGTTTACCACAAGAGCATATCGGATTTGGAGGTTTGGAAAAGCGAGGTACCAAATGTGTGATTTTTAATTTTTCAATATTTATAGTCGCATCACTCACACTGCCGCAAACTGTAATTTTATCTCCAATTTCTAATCTGTCTACCAAATTTCTTAAATTTTTGGAGGGTTCAAACACAGCACATTTTACTTCATTATCATTTGAATCTTTTACATTAATAAAACGATGGCCACCTCTAATTATCTCAACTTTTGAAGAAACTATGACGTCTATCCAAATTGAAGTACCTTCTACAATATCAAATGATTCCGAAAAAATAAAATGATCATCTGTAGCTTGGTTTGTTTGATATAACAACCACCTCTCTGGTTTTTCAGGGCCTAAGTTATGGAAATTATCAACTAATACTTGGTTATCTATACCTCTTAAACCCCATAGTACTGGACATGGAGAATTAGGAACCATAGCGATTTTCCCATCTGAATCACTACACGAAAATATCCCCTTGAGCTTAGATACTTTGAGAACTGACTCTGATGAAATATCTCGCAGACTACCCCATAAATCTTTATTCCTGTAACCTATTAATTCCCAAGTGAACCCCGAATCTCGTGTGTTGCTAATAGTACCTGACCAAGCTAAAGCGCATGCAGCACCAATTAGACCTCTCGACCCTCTTAAGCCATAAGTCAAACAACTCGAAAGAATAGGTTCTAAATCTTCCTTTGAAACTATGCCTCTCACTCCTTGCCAATAAAGACCTTCTGGCAAATAAGTGTCTGAAATTACAATGCCGGGTTGTGAATCTTCCTTTGAATTAGCACAGACAATTTTAGATATTCTGTCTAGTATACTTTTCCTATCGAACGAAGGCTCCTTATAATTCGAGTACAAGTGGATTTGCCTACCTTCTATTTCACCTATTATCTCTTTAGAGCCAAGACCCTTACCAAAAACAAGTCCAAGAGCTCCGTTTCCCCTGGTCTTCCAAGGTACATTTGGATTTAATCTTACTAGCCTAGGTGGACCTATTAAATCAAAATCCGCTAATTCTGAAATAATTTCAGTAATTAGCCAAGTAGTACAACCTCCATCTAACGAATCTGTATCATCTATTCCTATGTGTAACATGCTAATTATTCAAATAGAAAGACCTCTTTTGCCCATGAAGGCTGAATATTTTTATTAGTCAAATAAGCCAAATATAATTCTAAATTAGAAGATGTCCCTGCTGGGATGTAAGGATATTCGCCATTCAGACTGTAAAATATAATTGTAACTTGATTTCTTTTTATTAATTGATGCAGTAAATCGACAATATCTATCTTAAAATCACGGTGTGAAGCTTCAATCTTATCTGACCAATCTATCCCAATAGCTATATTGTCTGCAAAATTTAAAGCATCATCTAATTCGTTAAAACCCTGCAAATTTCTTAATGGTAAAACAACTTTTCCCCTATCTGCTAATATTAAATCGATTATATCTTCCCCCCAAATAAGGCCCGAATCTATCAATACATTGTTATCAGGATTAGGCAATAATGTGTAAATTGATGGTCTATTCTTAATTATTCCACCCATATCCCAAAATAATTGTGCATGAGCAGATTCAGAGGGAGTAAAATCAATATTAGAATCTTGTAAACTAAATTTACCTCCATTCCAAATTGGCTTAACTTTTTTACCGTTAAAGTAAGCCTCAGCTAATTGAACCATATGCAATGAATAAACGTATAGATTTAGACTTTTCTAAAGGTCTAAAATTACTCTTAAGTGTGCAGGAGGGCCCTCTTCAACAATTAATTGATGGTAAGATATTGCTTTTATTTCAACACCATAACCATGCTTCTTTTGTTCATAGGTTTCCCCATACAATTTTCCTTCTACAACAAAATGATTTTCTTTAGATATCTTCAACTCAGCTGAACCTGTAATAAAAAAATCTGTATCAAACAATACTACTAGATAGGACATAAAATCAACTAAAAGAGAACCTAAATCATCAGATTTTAAATTAACTTTTTTAGAAATAGACGCACCAGGCAAAACCCCACCTGTAATTATTTCTGAAAAGCTAAGGGATACTTCCTCAAAAGCTTCTGAAAGGCTGGGAGATTCTACTTCAATCCCGATATCTGCCGTGTGTTCAAAGGTTTTCCTCAATACCTTCCAAAAGAGTTTGTTAATAAAATGGTAGCGGGGGATGGATTTGAACCATCGATCTCCGGGTTATGAGCCCGACGGGATTTCCTAGCTACCCCACCCCGCTACGTAATTACTAGAATATATCGGACTCCGGATTTACCTCTAAAATAGGCTTGATATAAAATCTTGTTAATTATAAATTACTAGTTTTTACGCCTATTAATGACTGAGATTAAAGATAAGATACTGGCAGTTAATAATAAATTAGGACCAAAAAGCAACGAGTCTTCACTATCGTCGCCACCTCCCTCTGATGAAGTTTTCTCACTTATTGTAATAGGTAATGTTAATGTATTATCTGCTCTTCTACTATTTGATTCATCCGTTTGCTGCTTAAAATCAACATATACTTTGAGTGTTTTAAGACCTTCTGAAGGCGCTTCCCAATTCAAAATAACGGGGGCTGAGCCAAAACCGCTTATACCTTGTTCAACAACAAATTCATCAACGATTCTAGATCCTTCATATAATGTTACTCCGAAAAGTCCGGTACTTTTACCTCCATTATTGTTAACCGTTAACTGAATAACTATCGGCATTCCTTCTTGAAGATCTTGCGATTGTAATATTGAAATAGGTTTGTTATTTATCATCACTTCATCAATACTGATAGACAAATCTGAAATTTTCTCTACAGGAACATCTACTACTATTTCTGAACTTATTGTAGCTGAACCGTCACCTGGTGAAATTGAATCTGCAGTCATTAGAAAAGTTACTTCTTCTCCTAAACTATCTTCATAGTTAACTGGCCTTACAACTATGTCCACTGCAATTGATTGCGATTTGTCAATTGTAACTGCTGAAATATCATTCCCTTGAACCTCTACGCGTATTGTCCAATCACTTCTTGATGTAGTAACTCCCAACTCAAACGTATCTTTATCGCTACCTGTATTTCTTAAATTAATTTGAAAGGTATAATAACCATCAATGTCAAGTTCCTCAGGATCAATGCTTATTTTTTCTGGAACTGAAAGAAATACCACGCTATATGTTCTTACCGTTGTGTCTAAATCAACTTCTTCAAAAATATTCTCATTTCCTGAAGATGTAATTGTAACTTTCACGCTTTCGGAGGAACCTCCTTTTGCTGAAACTGGAGCTTCAACTCTAATTTGAACATAAGAGGATTGACTCATTTGGAGGTCTACAGATGAGTCTGATTGAAGACTAATATCCCAACCTGATGGAAGATTGGAATCGTCTATCGTTATCAAAAATATATCACGAGTGTTACCTGTGTTTAATATCTTAAATGAATAATCAGTTTTTCCACCCCTAGGCAATTGACCATTAGCGCTATTACCTTCATCAAATTCAATTTGAAGACCATACTGATCAACTTCCAAGTAATAAGAGAAAGATGAGGTCCAAATATTGCCGAAGTTATCTTTTAATGTGAATTCTATGACATAATTTCCAGTAGTAATTCCATTATCTTCCTGATACCACCATTTTCCTTGAATATATTTAGCATAAGTGTGCTTATCTTTTAATTGTATAGAACCCTTAAATTTCCCACCGCCACTCACTCCTTCAATTTTTATTTCTGCAGAAGAACTATCAAAGTTATCTGCACCTAATGCATTTGTTACATTTACTTTGATAAATAAAGAATCCTCATCGATAGCCTCAACTCTTTCATTATCAAAATAATAATCATCATTTTCAATATTTATGTGTTTGAAATCTAATACAAAGGATGAAAGAAAATCCGAATGGGCTGCTTTAACCCAAACTGTTCTATTCTCTGTATCTGGAGCCCAAGTAACACTTGTTTCTAATTTTAATCCAAGGGTAGTGTATGCAGGAACTCCATCAGGAAATAAACTTTTGTCAATACTTGAGTCTTCTAATTCAAGCGTGTAATTTTCTGATAAAAAAGAACCAAAACCTGAGGTTTCAGTGACTTCATCTACTGATAAATTATTAAATCCTTCCTGTGTACGAATATACAATGTTGTTCTAAAACTAATTTCTTGAACATTTGTTGATTCTACCCAAAAACTGTAACTATAAGAATCTCCTAATTCTAGTGGACCGCCCATATTAGTTTCCCATGAAACTAAAGGATAGAATGTGTTAGCCTGGTTAGGGTCATCTCTACATTTCCAGTATTTAGGTGTCGCTTCTGAAGGTTCTTCTATTGATAAATCATAAGTATCACCTATTCCAGATTTAGCTAAGAAAAATTCTGTGTTGCTATATTTCTCAGCATCGGCTGGAACTGAAATCAATAATACTGAAAAACCGAACAAAAGTAAAGAATAGCCAAGACCTCGCATTGTATGTTATTAAATTAATGACAATATTAAAGTTTTGTTAGAAAAATACTAGTCAAAAAGATTTAACCCTCCTCCTTTGGAAACAACTTCTGAGTTCTCAGAAATTAATTCTCCTCTTCTAAATACTTTATAAGGGAAAATTGCTTCCCATCCTTCAAAAGGTGACCAATTAGATCTTGAATGCAAACTATCTACATCTATTTTTTCTGAATCAACCAAATCCACAAACATAAAATCTGCAGGTTGTCCTTTTTCTATCCGACCGCGATTCAAACCAAGCCTTTCAGCTGGAGCCTCAGACATACTATTTACTAATCTACTCAAATCTAAACGCTTCTCAACGACTTCTTGCAACATTAAAGGTACCATTGTCTCTACACCAGGCATCCCTGATGGTGGAGTATCTGATCTTTTCTCTTCAATAGTATGTGGCGCATGATCACTTGCCAAAATTGGGATTTTACCTTGTCTATAAGCATCATAAAGATTATTGTTGTCAGACACATTACGTAAAGGGGGGTCTACTTTACAATCGAGAGAACTACAATTATCTAAATTTAATAAAAGATGGTGTGGGCAAACTTCTGTGGAAGATAAAGCTGGAAGATTATTTAGACCATTAGAAGTTGATAAATGTGCAACGTGTAAATATTCTGAGGATGGCATTGCTGAAAGGCATTTTTCTTCAGCAACTAAACGATTATTAGTATGGTCTGATAGCTTTTCAAGAGGATTATTATGCATATAATCTGGATGTTCACAGTGAATCACTAAAGGTTTATTCGTCTTATCTAATACTTCTTTAGCAAGTCTGAAATAATCCTCAGACGATATTCCGTAGGGGTATAATTTCCAAAAAGCTGAAGGTATAGTGCTAAACCAATCCTGTTCAGTTAAATGTTCTTCGACGTTAACTCCAATACCAAAATCAACTACTGATTTTTCCTTAGCAATTTGTTCTTTTTCTTTGAATAAAGAAAGATTTGAAGTAAAAGGATTCGTATTAGGCATATCTACTACTGCTGTAACTCCTCCACAAGCTGCAGATTCTGAACCTGTCTGCCAATCTTCTTTGTGAGAATATCCTGGATCTCTAAAATGAACGTGCATATCTAGAGCTCCAGGTAAAATTAAACCTCTAGCTTTTTCCTTTTTTGGCTCTAAGTTAGTCTTTTTGACGGAAGAAATATAGCCATTATCTACCTCTATGGAAACATCAACTAAACCTTGCTTTGAAATCCATGCTCTACCTTCGAAAACTGACATTATTGTTTATCTCTGTTATACAAATGAAAGGTTGAAGTATAAACATCTTCTGTCCGACTTTTTACCTTCAAAGCAAAACTTGTGTCTTCAAATGTAGAATTATCTAATGTTTTAATTGTTAAGGTTAAGTTTACTGAATCGCCTGATGATAAATTCAAATATGTATTATTATTTTCATAATCATAAAAAACATATCTTTTGAAATCATCTGAAGTCTTATTTATTCCAGCTGTTTCTGTAGATATATTGACGAAATTTACAGTAATTGAAAACGTGACGTTGTCTACGTCATCTAAACTTATTGAAAGGTTTTCCCATCCTTCTTCTTGACCATTATTTAAAATTTGTATGGTAGTAGAGTTTGTCTCTCCTGAATTATGATAAAAATCTTTATCCTCTGAATCAATGTCTAAAGAAAATGGAGAATCTACTGTAAATATCGGCGATGGTGTAAAAGTTGTGAATAATATTAACGCCGTAATTAGACCTACAATTACTCTAGACGAACCTAAAGAAGATATTTCTTCTGAAGGGGGTGGGTGATATGTTCCTAAGAAGTAAATCAAAAGTGCATAAATTGCCCAACCCATATATGGAGGTCCAAAACCAGGAATTCCGTAAAACGTCATAAAAACAAGTAATATGATTACAACAAAAGATAAGACATTAGCCTTCGGCCCGAGAAGAGATCTTGCAATATGTCCACCATCAAGTTGTCCTGCAGGCATAAGATTTAAGGCAGTAACAAAAAAACCAGTCCAACCCGCAAGAACTACCGGATGAGACAAATAATCTCCTGTTGAAGGATTCAAATTTTCTGAAATTGAAAATAATAATTCAAAGAAAAACGATGAACCTAAAAATAATGAATCACCTGAATCAACAGGTACTGAAACTGCATTTACTTCAGTTAACCAAAATCCAAGAAGAGTAACAGGAATGGCAACTAAAAGGCCTGCAATAGGGCCACTTGCACCAACATCTAACAGAGCTTTTCTATTAGGTATTGGCTCTCTTATTGAAATAAATGCACCCATTGTCCCGAATGGAAATATCATTGGGGGCATTGGTAAGAAAAAAGGCAAAGAGGCATCAAGGTTATGCTTCTTTGCATAATAATAATGACCCATCTCATGAGCTCCAAGAATTAACATTAAGGGCAAAGAAAAAGTAAGAAATCCCATAAAAAATATTTGAGGACTTACTAGAATCCTAAGCCACCACCAACTCATTTCAATTATAGAAGAATCATCATATGATGCCCACCACATTGATCCAGCCCAAGTTGTAGTGAAAAAAGTAGCTAAAAGTAAGTACAAATTAATTCTATTATCATAATAATCAAAAGAAGGTTGAGGAAGAATTACTAAAATCAATTCATTACCGCTTCGCCTTAACATTGGAAATAGACGACCCGTGCCAAAGGTTGTTGCTACTTTAAGTGATAAACGTAATTCCTCAAATTTTTCTTCCACATTTTCAGGTTCTTCAACAAAAAATAAATGTGCATTCCCATCCCACTTACTATCTAATACACTCCAATTAAGGCTCTCAATAAATTTCTGTATAGATTTAGACATTTAAATTCCTAACTCCTTTTTTGCAACTTTCGAAGCTTCCTCTGCTAAATCGGGAGGTGCATAAATTCGACATCTCCAATGGTCAAACTGAGCCTCGTATAGACTTTTTGTTATAGTAGACATGTTGATGGCATAATCTAATGTTCCGTCTTCCTTAATAATTTTAACTTTCATTGTTGGGACTACTTTGAGAGGCGGTAGATCCATAAATATCTCTGTTGCATTAATGTCTAATTTTCCAGCAATTGCAGATTCTAAATTATCAATATCTGATTTAGTGATGCCCATTTCTTCAGTTTTATCCTTGGTAATACTGACTACTCTTTTACTTATTTTTCTAGTTTCAAAATTATTAACTAATTCTCTCGAAAGACCGCCAGCTAGATTTAATTCTGAGAGAAATTTATGATCGGTGTAGGAAATAAAAGATTCGTATGAAAAATTGGCCTTATCTATTGCAGACTTCGTTGCCCTTGCTAACATTAATTCAGCCCCCCTTGAAAAAGGATGGAAATAAACTGTTGGAAACATAATCGACCTTGACGTCAGGAAAGTTTCGACAACTGGCAAACCACTTTCTCCAATTGCCAAATCATTATCTGCAAATGACATTTTTGTGATTAATCTTCCAGTATCTACTCCCGTCTTAACACCAGTATAATGTGAATCTCTCATAAGATAGTCTAGCCTATCTGCATCTATATCTCCTGAAATCAGTGAACCGTATCTATGATTGCCTTTAATCAAATTACATATCTCATTAATGTCTATACCTTTCTTATGGAAAATATCCGATATTTGACTATCTTTAATTATGTCTTGAGTTACATCAACATGATCTTTACCAAATGGCAACTCATCTGCTAAATGTGAATATGGAGAATGGCCTAAATCATGAAGTAAAGCTGCAATCGAAACTAGGTGTATTTCATCATCAGGAACTCCTGACTGGATAGCCATCTGCTTTGCCAAATGACTAACTCCTATACTATGTTCAAGTCTTGTATGATTAGCACCAGGGTATACTAAATTGGCCGAGCCTAATTGCTTAATCCACCGTAACCTTTGGTAGGGTTCAGTATCGACTAAAGATGACTCTAAATTATCTAAGTCGATGTAATCGTGTATAGAATCTCTTACCCTACGCATTAATTTACTTGATACAAGGTTCATAAAATAGGTTATCTATAATTGTGTTCCACCTTCTCCCGAAATGGGGAATTTAAAGGCAATGGCCCAAAGCTTATATTGGCAAAATCATCTCCAATCATGAGTATGAATATTTCCGAAAAAGTCAAAGAAGTTGATGTTGAAGAATTGACTGAATGTCCGGAATGCGACTCTGAACATATTGTACGTGATTATAAGCGTGGAGAGGTTACTTGTAGAAATTGTGGACTTGTTGTAGATGACCAGGTAATTGATCAAGGACCTGAATGGAGGGCTTTCGATTCTGAACAGAATGAAAGAAGAGCTCGAGGAGGAGCTCCTATGTCCGTAATGGTGCATGATAAAGGCCTTTCAACAGACATTGGCTGGGGTGGACGAGATATTAACGGAAATAACGTTCCAACTAAGAATAGAGCTCAAGTTTACAGAATGAGAAAGTGGCAAAATAGAACAAGAGCATCAAATTCTGCAGATCGGAATTTAGCCCAAGCACTTACTGAACTTAACCGATTAGCTTCTAAAATTGGATTACATCGCCAAGTTAGAGAAGAAGCTGCCATGCTATACAGACGTGCAGTACAAGACAATCTTGTAAGAGGCAGATCTGTAGAAGGTGTTGCTGCTGCTGCACTGTATGGTGCATGCCGAAGGTGTGAAGTTCCTCGAACACTAACTGAGATTACTGAAGCATCGAGGGCGTCAAAAAAAGAAGTAGGAAGAACATATAGATACATATCTAGAGAATTAAAATTGAATCTTCAACCTGCATCTCCCTCGGTATACATTATCCGTTTCTGTAGAGAATTAGAACTTCCTGGTGACGTTGAAAATACTGCGATTAGTATTCTTAATCAAGCTATAGCTGCTGAATTAACCTCTGGCAGAGGTCCGACGGGTGTAGCTGCTGCTGCAATTTATATCGCCTCAGTTGTACATGACCAACGAAAAACTCAAAAGACTATTGCAGATACAGTAGGAGTTACTGAAGTAACAATACGAAACCGTTACAAAGAATTAGCTAAGAATTTAGATATTGTAGTCTACTTGTGAGGTTGTTTTGAAATATAATAAACGCGATAGTAACATCTATCACATTCGTCTAGAAAATGAGGATGATTTATATCATCTAAACTTATTGTTGAGTGAGGGCGACCAAGTAAGAGCGTTAACCGAAAGAAGAGAATCCTCACAGTCTGATAGGCTCAAAAAAGAAAGAGGTAAGAAGCAAAAAATGAAACTTACTATAGACATTAAGAATCTAGAATACCAATCATTCGGACAACGTTTCCGGTGCCATGGCCTTATCTCTCTTGGAGAAAACAACCAAGGGCTACATCATACCTTAATTTTGGAACCTGGCGATTCATTTGATGTAAGAAAAGAAGTATGGCTAAATCATCACAAAGAAAGGCTGAAAAAAGCTGCTGAACCCATAGTTACTGCAACTGCTATTGCTGTTGAAAGTGATTCGATAGTTATTGCTGAATTGAGAACATATGGTATTCGTGAATTAAAGACACTTAACAGAGAAGGAAGTGGTAAGTCAACAGGTGGTGAAGAATTAAATGATTTCTACAAAAGAGCTGTTAAACAAATTGTTAAAGTTCACATAGAGAATTCAATTATAGTCATAATAGGGCCTGGATTTCTAAAAGAAGATTTTGCTGAGGTAGGCAAGGCAAGAGCTCGTGAAATCTTCAAAGGATGCGTGATTGAGAATTCTGGACAAGGAGGAATGGCTGGAATCCATGAAGCCATAGGAAGAGGTGACTTACCAAATGCAGTGGCACAAATTAAGATACAAGAAGAAATGGCTGCTGTAGAGAAACTTAAGGAAGCTATAGCAAAAGATTTAGGGACTTACGGTAAAAAAGAAGTGAGAACTGCTGTTGAAAGTGGAGCTGCAGAAAGTATATTGTTAATATCTGAAAAAACAAAAGAATTGGAAGGATTAGAGTTATTAGAAATAGCTCAGAAAAATAGAACTAAAGTTGTAGAAGTATCACCGCATCATCATGGCGGAGAGATGCTTATTGGCCTGGGAGGGATGGCCGTAATTCTCAGGTACAAGTTAACATAAATTCTTTTAGAGGGGAGGTTCTAAGCACAACATGATGCCAGGCATGGGGCGCATGAACCCCCGTATGATGAAAAAATTGCAGAAACAATTACAAAGTGCTACTGAAGAACTTGATGCTACTGAAGTGATTATACGAACAAAAGATAAGGAATTATACTTCAGTAATCCTTCTGTAAGTGCTATGAATATGATGGGGCAGCAATCTTATCAAATTGTAGGTGAACCTGAAGAAAGAGCTGTAGGCAGTAGTGAGGAAACTACAAATATCCCCCAAGAAGACATAGAACTAGTAGCTGCACAAGCTGGCGTCTCTCCTGAGAAAGCTAAAGAAGCTCTTGAGGATTGTAACGGCGAGCCTGCTGAAGCTATTATCAAATTAATGAGTGAATAAATATGGATTTTGCAGAAACTGAAGACCAAAAAATGATCCGCAGCATGGTGCGTGAATTTGTTGAGACGGTTGCCGGACCAACATGTGATAAAAGAGATAAGGAACAAATCGCTCCAATTGATGAGTTTAAAAAATTTGCAGAATTGGGATTTGCAGGTATGACTATTCCTGAAGAATATGGTGGACAAAAATTAGATGATATTTCTGAAGCAATCGTAGTTGAAGAATTATCCCGAGTTGATGCTTCATTGGGAGTTATGGTAGCTGTACATGTTGGATTATGTTCAATGACAATTGCCTTGAGTGGTAATGAAGAACAAAAAAAGAAATATCTTCCTAAATTAGCATCTGGAGAATTTTTAGGTGCTTACTCATTAAGTGAGGCTGGTTCTGGAACGGATGCAGCTGCAATGGTAGCTAAAGCAACCGACGATGGCGAATATTTTACTCTAAATGGAGAAAAAATGTGGGTTACAAATGGGACTACTGCAGACTTATTTGTTCTATTTGCAAAAGTCACTGACCATCCTGATTATGGTAAAAAGAGCCACGGTGGCGTTACTTGTTTTATTATTGAAAAAGGATTTGATGGGTTTGAAATTGGTAAGAAAGAAGATAAATTGGGAATACGTTCAAGTGACACTTGCACTTTAGTTCTAAATAACTGTAAGGTTCCGAAGGAAAATGTGCTAGGTGATATCGGTAAAGGGTTCCCAATTGCAATGAACGCTTTAGATAATTCAAGAATAGGCATTGCAGCTCAAGGACTAGGGATTGCTCAAGGCGCATATGAAGCTGCACTCAAATACTCTAAAGAACGAAAGACTTTCGGAAAACCTATTGCTGCTCACCAATCAATAAGTAATTACTTGGCAGACATGGCTGTGAAAATAGATGCAGCTAGATTACAAGTTTACAAAGCTGCATGGTCTAAACAGAAACATTATGAACATAATGCTCCACGCCATACACTTGAAGCATCTATTGCCAAACTTAGCGCCGGAGATACTGCAATGTGGGTTTCTGAAAAAGCCGTACAGGTTTTAGGAGGATATGGTTACACGAAAGACTTCCCAGTAGAAAGATTCTTCAGAGATGCAAAAATAACTCAAATTTACGAAGGCACTCAAGAAGTGCAACGTTTAGTAATAGCTCGTGAAATTGGAAAATAAAAGGAAAAGTTTTATGTGTATGTTTGTAAGCTACAGTATAGACTATTTTAGTCATCACACAAATTAACGGTGTAAACAATGCGTATAGGAATACCAAAAGAAAGCGATGTGAAGGAAACTCGTGTAGCTATTGTGCCTGTTTCAATACCTAAATTAATGAAATTAGGTTTTGAAGTTCTAATTGAAAAAGGTGCTGGAGATAAATCAGGATACTCTGATGCTGAATACAACGAGAAAGGTGCAAAAACCGAATCATTAGAAGAGGTTATGAAATGTGAACTGATTGCATCCATTGATGTTCCAGATTTGGAAATGATGGAAAAAGGCCAAATGCTAGCATGTATTGCTGATCCTTTTAGAAATTTAGAGCAAACAAAACAAATAATTAGTTCTGGAATTACTTTACTCTCTCTGGAAGTTATTCCAAGAAGGTTGTCAAAAGGGCAATCTATGGATGTTAATTCAAGCCAAGACAACTTATCTGGATATAAGGCCGCACTGATGGGTTCACAAAATATTGCGAAAATGGTTCCTATGATGATGACATCTGCAGGAACTGTTAGGCCTGCCAAATTCATCATACAAGGCGCCGCAGTAGCTGGCCTTCAAGCGATTGCAACAGCAAAAAGATTGGGTGCTGCAGTACAAGCTATAGATGTTAGATTAGCTGCTAAACAAGATACTGAAAGTTTAGGTGCTAAGTTTATTGATGTACCTGGTTGGAAAGATGCCGAAAGTTCAAGTGGACATGCTTCCCTTTTTACTGATAAAGGACTACAAGATGCGTTTGATAATGCTTTAATGGATGCTGTAAAAGATGCGGATGTTGTAATTACTACTGCTAGATTATTTGGTGCAAATGCACCTAAACTATTCTTTGGTAAAGAAAATAATGATAAAATGACAAAAGAAATGAAAGAAGGGTCTGTAATTGTTGATATGAATACTGATACTGGTGGCAACATTGTTGGAAGTGAAGAGGGTGAAATTATTGAGAAAGATGGGGTAACTATTGTAGGAATACCAATGCTATGTAGAACTGTACCAAACACGGCATCAATGCTTTACTCAAATAACGTTACTAACTTTGTAACTGTCTTGGTTGATGAAGGGAAATTAAGCATAAACCAAGAAGAACAAGTTCTTACTGGAGATGAAGGTGGAATTTCAGCAGGCTATGGTGGAATTCTAATTGCTGAGAATGGAAAAGTACATGATAATCACACTAAATTAATGGAGGCTATGAAATAATGGAATTAGTAACACTTATTGGAGCAATTACAGTTTTCCTATTAGCTATTTTTCTAGGATTTGAACTTATTACAAAGGTGCCTGCTACACTACATACGCCATTAATGTCAGGAGCTAATGCAATATCTGGAATTACAATTGTAGGGGCTTTAATTTTCTCAAATACTGATTATAATGGAGGAAGTCCTGGTCTTGCTGCATGGCTAGCTTTTTTTGCACTAATTTTAGCTACTATTAACGTAGTTGGAGGATTTGCTGTTACTAACAGAATGTTAAACATGATTGCAGGTAAAAGGGGAGGTCGATAATGGACGAAGCTGTTTGGGATATAGGGTATCTTGTAGCTTCAATACTTTTCATAATGGGGCTAAAAAAATTAGGGCATCCTCGAACTGCACCAACTGGTAATTTGTATGGTGCAATGGGAATGCTAGTAGCTGTAGTAGTTACAATTGCTCAGATGGATTTTGGTGAAACTAATAACTTTATTCTAATTGTCGCTGGGCTTGCTATCGGAGGATTTATTGGATATCTGATGGCTGTTAGAGTACAAATGACGGGGATGCCTGAAATGGTTGCCTTATTCAATGG
>CETY01028961.1_pt1 | contig 15852 bp, 12 predicted proteins | sample 361551 | NCBI WGS metagenome assembly CETY01 (sample SAMEA2623135, study PRJEB7988) | marine metagenome | biome: marine biome (ENVO:00000447); feature: deep chlorophyll maximum layer (ENVO:xxxxxxxx); material: "saline water (ENVO:00002010), including plankton (ENVO:xxxxxxxx)" | depth 45 m | reverse complement strand
AGCAATGCCTCTGCTAATTCTTCAGCTCTATTTATCGTAATTGATTTATCATAATATTTTGTTACATCATGCCCAATTCCAATAGCGAGAAGCTCTACATTGCTTTGCATTTGAATTGTATTAATAATTTGACGCAAGTGATTGTCTAGAAAATTACTATGATTTGTAGATAGAGTGCTGTCGTCTACCGGAGCGCCATCAGAAATTACAATTAATATTTTTCTTTCTTCATTACGCTTGCTTAATCTTTGATGCGCCCAAGCTAAAGCTTCTCCATCCACATTTTCTTTCAGCAATCCCTCTCGTAACATTATTCCAAAACTTTTCCTTGCCTTTCTAAAATTGTCATCTGCTGACTTAAAAATAATATGTCGCAAATCATTTAAACGCCCGGGATTTGAAGGACTGCCTTGATTTACCCATGCTTTTCTTGCGTCACCACCTTTCCAATGTTTAGTTGTAAAACCTAATAATTCTGTTTTTACATAACATCTTTCAAGGGTGCTTCCAATAATGTCTCCACAAATTGCTGCTAAGGTCATAGAGCGACCTCTCATAGAGCCTGAGCTATCTATTAACAGAGAGACGACGGTATCTTTGAATTTGCTTTCACTTTCTTGCTTAAAGCTCAGCGGGTCTCCTGGTCGAGTAATAACCCTATGCAATTGAGACGTATCCAGCAAACCCTCTTCAAGGTTATAGTTCCAACTTCTATTTTGTTGAGCCTGAAGTAGTCTTTGTAATCTGTTGGCTAATTTTCCAATCGTTGTTTGATGAGGTGATATTAATTGATCTAACTGCAACCTTAATCTTTGAGACTCTTCAGGAGTTGCTAATTCAATTGCATTTATAACTTCATCAAATTGTGTAGTAAAAATTTTATAGTCTTCATAAGAGGTGTGATCCAAGTCTTCATTAAAATTTCTTGTTAAGTCAATTTCTTCATCAATAGACATTGCATCAATGGGTGCCTGAGCTTCCTCGAGCATTTCAGTATCTTCTGTGGCTTCTCCATCTGCCTTAGACTCCATAGTTTGATTTTGAGAATCTTCCTCAGTCTCTTGTTGCTGCTCATCATAGTCTTGAGGCTCTTCCATTGTTGACTCATCTTCAAGTGATTCTTGATCATCGTTTATTTCTGGCTCGTGCATTAAATCTAAATCTTTCATAAGATCTAGAGCAATAGATTGAAAATCTTCTTGAGAGTTTTGAGCTTTAATTAATTGTTTGCCGATATCATCAATGTTTACTGGGATAGAAGAGAGAAAAGCAGTTACGGTCTTCTTACTATCCTCGGGCAAGTTCTCACCATTGAGCTGTTTTAACCATAGATTTGCAGCCAATGGGTTGAATGGAGGAACTTTATTATCGATTCCTTTTTTTGCTTGAGTATTTAGATAAGCATTCAAATTAATTTTGGCACCAGGAAATCTGTCTCCCCCAACCATCTCAACTCTCGACAGCTCAAGCTCAGTAAAAAAATCTCTAGCTATTTTTGGCATTTTTAAAGATGCATATTCATTATGAAAAGTATGCCAGAATGATTGAAAATCTACTTCACCTCTCCATGCATCAACTTGGGAAGATGATCGCGGAGGGTATTGTAATGAAATTTGTGATGAAGACGGAGGTCGGCTAGATGCCTGTGATGTAGATTCTAAATTATGATTTTTTGATACTGCTCTCGCAGTTGAGAGAGCAGCTTGCTTAAATTCTTCTCGATTCTTAACCCAACTCATTAATTATGATTCTGGATTATGGCTTTCTAATAGATCTTCTCCAAAACATCTTTGAAAATATTCTGCCACAATCGGTCTCTCTGCTTCATCACATTTATTAAGAAATGTTAATCTAAAGGAGTGTTTAATATCATTAAAAATAATAAAGTTTTGTGCCCAAGTTATAACCGTCCTTGGCGACATAAGAGTTGAAATATCCTCATTAATAAAGCCCTGTCTAGTTAGATCAGCCAGCTGTATCATATTCTTAATAAGGGCTTTATCTTTTGCAGATTTCAGCTGAGGAACTTTTCCAGTGATCACATTCAGCTCATGAGATCGCTCTAAATAATTGAGTGTTGAAAGTATGTGCCATCGATCCATTTGGCCTTGATTGATTTGCTGAGTTCCGTGATAAAGACCAGTTACATCACCCATGCCAACTGTATTAGTTGTAGCAAAAAGTCTGAAACTATTATGGGGTGTGATTACTTGATTTTGATCAAGTAAAGTTAATTTTCCGTCTACTTCGAGGATTCTTTGAATAACAAACATAACATCAGGTCTGCCCGCATCATATTCATCAAAAACTATCGCCACAGGATTTTGAATTGACCAAGGCAGAATACCTTCTTTAAATTCAGTGATTTGTTTTTCATCCTTCAACACAATCGCATCTTTGCCAAGTAAATCAATTCGACTAATGTGGCTATCAAGATTTATTCTTACGCATGGCCAGTTAAGCCTTGCAGCAACCTGTTCGATATGAGTTGATTTACCAGTTCCATGATATCCCTGAATCATTACTCTTCGATCATGCTCAAAGCCCGCTAAGATTGCCAAGGTAGTATCCTTGTCAAAGACATAAGTGTTATCTATCTCAGGAACCCACTGTGTTTTTTCTTTAAAACCTTGGACCTCAAGATCAGAATCAATGCCAAAGGTTTTTTTTACATTGAATTTTTGATCGGGTTTTTCAGGGAGACTTATTCTTTCTGAATCTAACATTTAAAAATTTTATATTTCATGGATGTCTATGCTAACTTTTGAAAGGATAAAGTTCTAGTTTTAATTGAATCAATGTAAAATTAATTTTACTTCAATACATCTATCTATTCATGAGCAAGGCCCTAAAAAACACTCTCGATTTATTTAACTTAACTAGAATAGACCGAGATTTGTATTCTTGGACCGGACAAAGTGTCGGTTTCCAAAGAATTTTTGGTGGGCAAATTATGGCTCAATGTTTAATTGCTGGCTATCAGACAGTAGAGAAGGGAAGAATGGTACATTCTTTTCATTCTTATTTTCTTAGACCTGGGGACTTCAAACAAAACATAATATTTGAAGTAGACCGTATTAGGGATGGGAAGAGCTTTACCACTAGAAGAGTTAATGCAATACAAAATGGAGAAGCAATTTTTAGTTGCTCTATTTCATTTCAGAAGAGAGAAAAAGGCTTGATGCATCAAATTAAAATGCCAAAAATACAGGGACCAGAAAAATTAAAAAGTGATTTAGAGCTTAGAAAAGATTTGAAATCAAAGATACCTAAAGATTACTTGCCAATGTGGTTAAGAGAGAGGGAGATAGAAACAAGGCAGGTTGAGCCTGTTGATTTATTGAATGCTGAAAAGCTCCCTCCATATAGAAGCACCTGGATGAAGCCAACTGGGAAACTGCCATCTGATGAGAGAATTCATCAAGCATTGCTTCTGTATGTTTCTGACATGGGTTTACTTGGTGCTGCAGTGAATCCTCATGAGGTAAATTTCATGTCTAAAAAATTTCAAAGCGCAAGTTTAGATCATGTCATGTGGTTTCATGGAAAGGTTAATTTTAATAATTGGGTTTTGCATCACATGCATAGTCCAATATCACAAAATGCTAGAGGTTTTTCTCGTGGATCAATTTATACAAAAGCAGGAAAATTAATTGCATCTACTGCGCAAGAGGGATTAATGCGTATCTGGGATTAAACCCTATTATAAGATTCCTATGAAACTATCTTTTTTGAATTTTTGTCTGCTCATAATTTTTATTCTTGCGCCAACAATTGTTAATGCCGATCAAATCAAGGTATATATTGCGAAAGATATTGTCAGTCTTAATTCAAACAATGATTCATTTGGAGCTGTTGCCACTCAAGGATCAATAATTATCAATGCTGGTTCAAGAGAAAAATTAACTGCAACTTATCCAAATGCAGAAGTAATATCTATTTACGAAAATGCAACCATAGTACCAGGGTTTATTGAGCATCATATTCATCCATTTTTAGCAGCTGTAACAATGAACTCTGAGATTTTAGCTATCGAGGATTGGCACTTGCCTTCAAAAACTGCTCAGGGTGTTCGTGACAGAGCAAATTATCTGTCTAATTTATATGAAATTGAAAAAAACCATCCTGCAAATCAGCCTTTAATTTCTTGGGGGTTTCATCACTATTTTCATGGAAAATTAACCAAATATGATTTGGATAATATTTCTGTAACAAGACCAATTATTATTATTCATCGATCATTTCATGAATTTATTTTAAATACTCCAGCTATGGAATTATTGGGTATTAATAAGAATGCCTATAAGAATCTTAAAGAGGATGAGCATTTAGCTAATTTTGACGAGGGACACTTTTCCGAGCGAGGAGCTATCATTGTATTGCCTAAATTGATGCAAGTATTAGCAACGCCGACAGCATTGATTCAAGGCCTCCAGAAAACAAGGGATTATTTACATAGTAATGGCATTACTGTTATTGGAAATCCGGGTTCTATGTATAACAAGGATCTACAAAAAGCAAAGAATTTTATTTTTGGAAACACTGACTCACCCTTTGAGTCGTATTTTTTTCCAAGTGCATTAAATTTATCTGAGCAGTTTGAATTTCATGAAGTCTTGAATGCTGCCAAAGAACAAACAAGTTGGGGCTCAGGAAAATTAAATTATTTATCAAAGCATATTAAGTTATTTGCTGATGGCGCCATGTATTCTCAAAATATGGTTATGCGAGATGGCTATCTTGACGACCATCAGGGTTCATGGCTCATGAGCCTTGATACTTTTGATAATCTTTTTAAGATATTCTGGGATGACGGATATCAAATTCACATTCATCAAAATGGAGATGCGGCTTTGGATAGATTGCTAGCAACTTTAAGAAAGAATCTAGATAGTAATCCAAGAAGCGATCACCGAACAACCGTAGTTCATTTTGGGTATTCAGCAAAAGATCAATTAGAAGAAATGAAAGAATTGGGCGTGGTAGTGAGCGCAAATCCCTATTATGTAACAGCTCTTTCAGATTTATATAGCAGAAAAGGGGTAGGATATGAGCGCTCCCAGGAAATGGTTAGATTAGGCGATGCTATAAAGCATGGCATTAAAGTTGCACTTCATTCTGACATGCCGATGGCACCGGCATCTCCTTTGATGTTAATGCACGCAGCTATAAATAGAGAAAATTTTGCAGGTAAAGTCGCTGGCCCCAATCAAAGAATCAGCAAAATTGATGCTTTGCGGGCTGTGACAATCAATGCAGCATATGTTTTGAGATTAGAGGAAATGTATGGATCAATTGAAGTGGGAAAATATGCCAACTTTACTATACTCAATAAAAATCCTTTAATGATTAAAAATAATGAGATGAAGAATATTGAAATTCTTGGCACTGTTTTAAAGGGAGACTTAATCCCGATAAATGAACTTTCTTATAAGAATGTCGATTAATAAAAGCATACATAGCACAAGCTTTTGGCTAAAATTATAAAAAGCTTGGTATAGTTGTTTTTTAATACCTTTGTTTCTATATATGTTATCTATTTTTAAGAAAAAATTATTTGCTGACATTTCAGGCAGCGCCGAGGATATGCCGCCGCACGTTTCTGCTGTCTTATGCTTAATGATTGAAATTGCAAGAATGGATGGAAAGATAGATGAAAATGAAATAGAGGAGATAAAAAATTTCTATTTAGATTTATATCCCGCTGGTAATTTTACTGAAGCATTTGAAGAGTTAAAAGATTGGACAAGCCACAAAGAGTCTTTCAATCCTTTTATCAATATTATCAATAGTAATTGCACCAAAAGAATGAAAATAGAGATACTTTCAAATATCTGGGATGTAATTTTATCTGATGATAATGTTGATCAATATGAAAATTCTCTCTTTATGCAGATTGGTGATATGTTACTAATAAGCAAAGAAGAGCTTTTAAATATCCAAACTTAATTAAGAGGCATGCTCTAAATGCTCTAACAAGTCTTCTTCAAACTGAAGGAGGATCTCGGGTTCAATAAGATGCCTCATTTCTTCAATAACTTTGAGTTTGCTGTGTGGTATTAATTGATGCATTTTGTAAGCATTTTTTACCTGGATCATTGGGTCTTGTTTACCGTGAATAATTAAAGTAGGTGCTTTAATCTTCTGTATTTTCTTAAGTCTTCCTTTAGATGCCAGAATTGATAATAGTTGCCTTGCATACCCAGAGCCATCTTGGGCACGATTTAGGTTTTGAATTGTTTCTTCTCTAAATTCAGGGGTATCAACAATTCGTCCCTCCATACCAATAAGTGAGACTATTTTAATCTCCCTTTCAATAACATCCTCAATTGATGCATTAGGATTTTTAGACCTTTCTAACATCAGGTCTCTCACTGGTTTTGTCGGAGCATTAATCGGACTTGGTGTTGAGGCTGTTGAAGCGATCAATGTAAATGATTTAACTTTTTGAGGATATTGAGCACTTATGATTTGAGCAATCATTCCACCCATTGATGTTCCTAAAACATGTGCTCGCTTTATATTTAAAGCTTCAAGCAGCTTTATCCCATCGTTGGCCATGTCATCAATTGTATATTCTGAATTAATTGGCAATCTCAAAAAGTACTTTAAATAATCTAGAACAAATGATGGAGTATTTAAAAACCGGGAGGATAAACCAACATCTCTATTGTCATAAGTAATTGGCCTGAAATTATGTTCTTTTAAAAAATTTATCAGATGTGGTGGCCAGTGTACTAGTTGAGCTCCTAAACCATGAACCATGAGAATTGGATCTCCATCCACAGGACCATAGTCACGATAAAATATTTTTACTCCGTTATTTTCAGCATAACCCTCAGAATATAGCCCCTTTGTATCCATAAATTTTTAAATATCTTTTTACTACATTTTAATACTAATGCACTCTAGTAATATTACCAACCGAAGATAAGACTGTTATAGTCAGTGAACATTTATGACCTCAAATATAGTTTCAAATAACGTTAGAGCTGCCTATGGCATTGGCGATTATGCCATTTGTTTGTATTGGAGTGGAGTGGGTTTATACCTTCTGTATTTCTATACTGATGTGGTTGGTATTACTCCTTTGTTGGCAGGATGGATATACGCTCTAGGCATAGCTTGGGATGCTATTACGGATCCTTTTATGGGATATCTTGCAGAGAGAACTAGAACGAAAATGGGTAGTTATCGTCCATATATTTTTTATGGTTCAGTTCCACTAGCGCTCTCCTTTGTTTTGCTTTTTTGGGTTCCTCCATTTGAGGGGTTTGCACTCTTTATTTTTTTATTAACTGTGAATCTGGTGCATAGAACATGCTTTACCGTAGTAAGTGTTCCATATTCTTCACTTACAGCCAGAATTACTGATGATAGTGATGAGCGAACAAAATTGACTACTGCTCGAATGTTAGGAGCTTCTTTTGGCACTCTTTCAGTTTCAGCGCTAGGTTTTCCAATTGTTTTATGGTTTGGAGGAGGTGATGAAGCAATAGGTTTCATTTTTCTCGGCATGATTTGCGGCCTTACGGCTATCCTTGTTTTAAGTATCACCGTCCGATTTGTGAAAGAAAGAGAGTTTAATTTTAGCCCAGCCGAGATACCAAGTTTTGCAAAGGTGGCAAGATCAGTTTCAACAAATTATCCTTTCTGGATTGTTTTTGGATCTATCTTAATTCTTGGCTCTACATCTATTATGTTTAATAACAACTTAATCTATTTTGTAAAGTACGCTCTTGATCTCCATGAATATCAGGGTTTAATTTTAGGAGTGAGCAGTGGAGCAGCTCTTTTTGCTATACCTTTTTGGGCATATGCAGCATTAAAGATTGGCAAGAGAAACTCTTGGATGGTTGCAATGGGATTATTATTAGTTGGATTCTTGATTTTTTATTTTTATCCAATCGCCTCCCTTAATGAGTTGCTAATTGTGTTGGGATTTATAGGGATTGGTAATGGTGCTACTGGTGTATTATTTTGGTCAATGCTTCCAGATACGATTGAATATGGAGAATGGAAAACAAAAGTTCGAACAGAGTCTTCATTGTATGGCTTTATGACTTTTGCTCAAAAAGGTGCAATAGCTTTTGCAGCAATTTTACTAGGCGTCGCATTAACTCAAATTGGCTTTGAGCCAAATGAAGTTCAGTCAGATGAAACATTAGCTGGATTAAAATTTATAATGACCTGGATACCTCTTACAGGAATTTTTATAAGCTTTGTATTAGTCTCCTTTTATCCAATAGATAAGAGCTTTCATAAGAAATTAATTCAAGAAATTGAATCAAGAAAATTTGGGAATGCATCAAATTAATTGGGGGATAATTGGTCCTGGTTCAATTGCTGATGCATTTGCATATTCCATCCAAGCCACAAAAAACTCTAAATTAATAAGTGTGCTTGGGAGAGATTCTAAAAAGGTAAATAGCTTTGCTCAAAAGTTTCACATTAACGCTCATTACCAATTAGATGATTTTATTTCATCTGAAGAAATCGATGCAATTTATATTGCCACTCCACACAGCGAACATTTTTTTTATGCAATAGAGGCTATTAAAAATGGCAAACATGTTCTTTGCGAAAAGCCACTCACAATGAATGCTCATGAGAGCATGATTTTATTAGCTCTTGCTAATGAAAAAAATATTTTTTTAATGGAAGCTTTTATGTACAGAGTCCATCCACAAACAAGAAATATTTTAGATAATTTAGATTTTTTAAAAGATGCACAAGATAAAATTATGATCGAGGCGTCCTTTGGTTTTCAAGCAGATGTTCCTGAATCACATAGACTTAGAAATCCTGAGCTAGGTGGTGGAGCAATATTAGATGTTGGTTGCTATCCATTGACGATGTCCAAATTAATAGCAGGTCATTTGCAGGACCTCTCCTATGCAGACCCCGAAAGTCTCTCTGCAATAGGCCAATTAGATGAGACGGGTGTTGATCTTCAAACATATGCACATTTGATTTTTTCTGATTCGATTGAAGCAAAAATAAGTTGTGCTATCAATGAGAACTTCTCCAATAATCTTATTATATCAAGTGGTAAATATACTATTTCGGTTCCTGATCCATGGCATTGTGGACAATTTCAAGAAGGTAATTCATCTATCTATCTTTCTCATAATGGTCAGAATAGGAAAGAAATTAAATGTATGGATGACGTTGGCTTATTTGCTAGAGAGATAGAGCATGCTGCAAAGTGTATTTTAGAATCAAAAATTGAATCAAAATTTATTGATCATGCCGAGACTCAAAGTAATATGTTCTGGCTAGACAAGTGGCGTCAAGAAATGAAGATTGATTGTCCCAGGAGCCGCATTAAAAATTCACCAATTTTTCAATCAAAAGCTTATTTATTTCAGGAAACTAAGCTTGAATCTCATGAACTACCTGGTTTGAGTAAGACTGGCTCAAGATTAGCATTAGGTTGTGATAATCAGACTTCTGACCTACATGCTTTTACAATGTTTGACCATTTTTATGGTTCTGGAGGTCGGATCTTTGATACTGCTTTTATATACAACCATGGCATGGGTGATAAGTATCTTGGCGACTGGATTAATGCCAGAAGAGTTAGAGAAGATGTGATAGTTCTTGGCAAAGGAGCACATACACCTCATTGTGAACCTCAGCACATTCGTCCACAAGTGCTCCAGTCTTTGGAGCGTCTGCAAACTTCAAAGCTAGACATTTATTGCTTGCATAGAGATAACCCAGATATCCCAGTAGAAGAATTTATTGATGCATTAGCTGAGATCAAGAGTGAAGGTCTAGTCGATCTAATAGGTGCATCAAATTGGGAGATGGACAGGTTTTCCAAAGCAAGAAACTATGCAATAAAAAATTCAAAAGAACCTTTCACTGTCCTGAGTAATAATTTTAGCCTAGCTGAGATGATTAAACCTGTGTGGCCAGGTTGTGTTGGCATTAACGATCAATATTTAAAATATCTCATTGAGGAGAAAATTATATTATTTCCATGGTCTTCTCAAGCAAGAGGATTTTTTCTTAAGAAAAAAGAAATAATATCGAATGAGCACTTTTCAAATCCCACCCTCGATGAAGAAATGAGAGTCTGGCATTATGAAAAAAATTTGCAAAGAAGACAGATCTGTTTTGAGCTAGCAAAGGAAAGGAATGTGCAGCCCATACAAATTGCCTTAGCTTATGTATTGCATAAATCAAAATTAATTTTTCCTTTAATTGGGCCCAGAACAATCTTTGAGTCTAATAGCTCTATTCAAGCTACTCAACTTAAATTAACCACTAGAGAACTTCAAGCGCTTGCTCAAGATTAATACTGGCTTCTAAAAGGATATTTTCTGAGGAGGAACCAATGAGAATTCTATATTTGCCTCCTTTTATTTGCCAAGCACGTTTATCAACTGACCAATTGGAGAAATTTCTCGGTCCAAGATTGATTTCCAATTTTTTAATTTCATTGACATCTATTTCCTCCTTTATAAAACCTTGCAAAGTTTTAAAAGGTTGATGAGGTAGACGATTTATGTGGCTTACATAGCATTGCGCTGTTTCAAACCCAGGAATATCTCCAATGTTTTGAACTTCAAATTTGCATGAGACTGCATAATCATTATCAATTTTAATTTCTAGATTTTGATAATTAAAATTTGTAAATGATAATCCATGGCCAAAACAAAATAACGGCTTAATTGAGTGTGCCTCGTACCATCTATGTCCGACCAAAAGTTTTTCATCGTAGTTCATTTGTAAATCATTCCCAGGATAGCTTGCATAAGCAGGAGTATCTTCTATTTTGGCAGGGAAAGTTGTTGGTAATTTGCCTGATGGATTCACCTCTCCAGATAAAATATCAATCAAAGCATTTCCAAACTCTTGACCTGCGAACCATGTTTGAACTATAGCTTTTGCTTTATTTATCCATGGCATATTAACTGGAGAGCCAGTATTGATAACTAAGACTGTATTTGGATTAGCTTCTAATATTGCATCAATTAATTTATTTTGATTTGCGGGCAAATTGAAATCAGCCCGATCATTTCCTTCTGTTTCCCAGTCTGAGTTAGTGCCAACAATCAAAAGAACCTCATCTGCATCAGTAGCGGTTTCAACAGCCTCTTGAAATATATCAACCTCGTCAGGAGCTTGGCAACCAATATAAACCGCAGGAAAACCTCCTTCAAAATAATATTGAACTTCAATTTTATAGGTCTCTCCTTTTTGGAAATCAGCAGTTCCCTTTCTTGATGCAGAGCTAAAAGTAAAAAAAGCCTCGCCAGGATCTCTGGTAGTCCAATTATCAATAAGCTCATTATCATCAATTAGTAAGCGACATTGTCCAATGCCAAAAATTTCAAATTCATGTGAGCCAGAAATATCTGGCGTATATTCACAAGAAAACTTTACGGATATATTAGGCCTATCTTCTTTTGAAATTACATCTTTAGCAAAACCTTCAAACACCCAAAACTTACTTCCTATGAGATGCTCTTTTAAAATTAATTTTTCTTCAAATTGATTGCCATCAAAATATTCCACCAAGAAACCATCATTGTTTCCCATAAGTTTTTCATTTAATTTCGGAAGGAATTTATGTGTATGACAGCCCTTAGAATAAATAATTTCTGTTTCAGGTCCTAGTCTTTTACTTACTGCCCCAAGCGGATGAATTTGGTAATGTGGCTTTAAGCTTGCGCTACCTCCGCCAATGATTTGTGCTTCTTTGGCATTAGGCCCAATAACTGCTAATTTTTTAATATTTTTCTTTAAAGGCAGTAAACCTTCATTTTTTAACAAGACCATCCCATCAGCAGCAGCTTTTCTCAAGAGTGATCTATGAACAGGCAGATCTATGGCCTCCTCATTTTTTATTTCAGGTTTCTGCAAACGATTTGAGAATTTAGCAACTGTTAAAATTCTTCTAACTTTATCATCAATCAATTCTTCAGAAACTTTTTTAGCTTCAATCGCATCAATCAATGCTTTGCCCCAAACATTGCTAGGCCCAGGCATTTCAAGATCCAAGCCACCATTCGCATTTTCTACTGTTTCAAGGGCTGCTCCCCAATCACTAACCACATATCCATCAAAACCCCATTCTTCTTTTAAGATGCTGATAAGCAGCTCTTGGTGAGAACTACAAAAAATATTATTTAATTTATTGTATGCACTCATCACAACTTTTGCGTTACCTTCTTTAATTCCCATTTCAAATGGCAATAGATAAATTTCTCTTAAAGTCTGTTCATCTATATTTGAGCTTATGGCATGACGCTCATACTCAGTATCATTTCCAACAAAGTGCTTCAAACAGGCTGCTACATTTTTAGATTGAACACCTTGAACATAATTGGTTGCAATTTTTCCAGTTAAAAATGGATCTTCAGAGAAACTTTCAAAATGTCTACCTCCTAATGGATGCCTATGGATATTAATAGTTGGGCCTAACAGAACATCTACATCTTTTGCTTGAGCCTCTTCACCCAATGCGATTCCAATATTCGTTATTAACTTAAGATCCCATGTTGAACCTAAGGATATTGCACAAGGAAAACAAGCAGAGGATTTACCAGAATTTGAGTCACCTCTAACTCCATTAGGACCATCTGACATTTTTATACTGGGAATTCTTTTTTTATCAATTTTGTTGGTATACCAAGAATTAAAACCACTTAGTAAGGAAACTTTTTCATCCAAAGTTAATGTATCTAGAATCTGATCTATATTTGTCATGTGTTAATCTTAATTCCTTTATAGTTAAAAACACACTCTTATATGTCGTTAGAATTTATAAGTTTCTTTGCTGCCTTGTCTTTTTTCACCTCTTTGCTAACTTCTATTTTTAGTCTTGGGGGAGGGTTAATCATGCTAGTTGCCTTAGCGCAGTCTTTTTCTCCCGGCACTCTCATACCTTTGCATGGAGCCATTCAGCTCTCAAATAATTTATCAAGAACATATGTATATAAAGAATTTTTTAAGTGGCATTTAATACAAAATATCTTGATTGCTACTATTTTTGGAGCTTTAGTAGGAATACTGTTATTTGGAGCTATGCCTGAACAAATTTTGATATGGCTAATAGCAGGAACAATTTTATTTTTAACATGGGCTCCCTTAGATAATCTTATTCTCTCACTGATGCGAAATGATTGGTTCTGTGGATTTATTTCCGGTTTTGCAGGTATTTTTATTGGCGCAAATGGACCATTGGTTACCGCGTACATGCGTACAAAGAATTTATCTCCTGAATCATTGGTTGCAAATCATGGCGCAGTTATGATTTTCCAACACTCTATTAAAATTCTTTTATTTATATATTTTTTTAATTTTTCGTTAGAAGAATATCTTTTTTTTATTTTGATTTTAGCTGTTACTGGCTATGCAGGAGCAGTGTTAGGTAAGGCATTAATATCCTCAATTTCTTACGATAGTTTTAACATTGTTTTGAAGTTACTCTTATCATTGCTGGCTGTAATTTTAGTTTTCTAGGCCATGACTTTATTAAAATATATATAAAGTGCATTAGATGTAAATTATTCGTACAATCAGAGATACAAATAAATGGTTGATTCTATGAAGTTAGTGCTAGGTCTTTTTGGGTTGGAAAACTTCTACGGTGGAGATATTTCATCTTATATTGAAATTTCTCAAATGGGTGAAGAGTTAGGTTTTGATTCTGTAAGCGTTACAGATCATGTGGTGATGGGAAAAAATCTTCATAAGTACCCCTTTGGCAAATTTCCTCTTCCATCTGAGGCCCCATGGTATGAACCATTATCTTTACTTACTATGATCGCATCCAATACGACCAGAATTAAGCTAGCAACAGCAATTCTAATTGCACCATTAAGAAATCCAGCATTGCTTGCTAAGACAACTGCTACTTTAGATGCCATATCTAAGGGAAGATTAGAGCTTGGCGTAGGTATGGGTTGGCAAAAGGAGGAATTTGATGCAGCGGGGCTAAGTTTTGAAAATCGTGCTGATGTATTTTGGGAAACTTTAGATATCTGTAAATTGCTTTGGCAAGATAGCCCAATTTCTTTTCATGGAGAACACTTTAATTTTGATGATATTTGGTGCCATCCACAACCAGTCCAAGGTCAAAATTTGCCTCTGCTATTTGGATTAAAAATGACGAATGATAATGCTCAAAAAATTTCTAAAGTTGGTCACGGCTGGATCCCCATCAAAACTAGCAGAGAGTTTATTTCTGCAGGAAGAGATCTTTTATCGGAAGCATTTATAAAGGAGGGCAGGCAGGATCAACCCAGAATCCGTGGTCAACTACCCACATGTGTTGATGATAATGGAGTCCCTAATATCGATTTAACATTAAAAGAATTAGAGAAATCTATAGCTGCTGGTTTAAATGAAGTAGAAGTTTTCCCAATCAATTTTGTTCAGACTCCTGATGATATTTATAAGGTACTGAAACTTATTTCAGAGGTCAAAAAATAATGAAAAAAGATATTATTACTTCCAAGCTATCAACTTTGCTTGTTCCCTCAAAATTATCAAATTTATATGCATCTCTTATTGATCAAAGAAAATTCTCTTCTTTAAATTCCATCATGTGGGATGAATTTTCTATGAGCGGACATTTTGAAATAACTGGCTTGGAAAATTTTATTGCTGCTATGCAGCAGCTTGAAAACTATCAAAGTACAATGCATCAGATTATGAATGTCCAAGGAGAGTGGAAAGAAAATTTATATTCAGGAGAAACATATTGTGTAGCTAGTCACATGTTTGATAAAGATAACAAGCCTTTTAAATTAGATATGGGCATAGTCTATTCTGATGTTATCGAGGTAAGGGAAGGTACTGCTAAGTTTATTTCTCGAGTTTTTTCACTCAAATGGCAGAAAACAGATCTCCTGGATGCTCCAGAGTAAGATTAAATTTTATCTAATGCTTTTAAGGACTTCTCAAAAAAATTCACCAGCATCCTGATACTATCTATTCCTGCAAAATGAGGCCTGGTGATTAATGCGATTTCACGATGAGGACCCGGCTCATTTAGGTGAGAAATAGACAAACCTTTCTTGTTCCCAACTAATTCATTTAAAGCCATTTTTGGAACAAGTGTTGTGCCCATTTTCCCTTTTACTAATTGGATAAGTGTATTTAAACTTGAAGCCTTTAAGGAATATTGAGATGAAGAAGAGATATTGCATGCATCTAAAATATGATCTTTAAGACAATGCCCATCTTCAAGAAGCATTAACTCTGAATGTTCTAGCTCAGATGCTCTAATTTCAGCTTTGCCGGCATTTTTATTTTTATTATGGGACACCCAAAAGAAATCTTCTTCCCAAAATTTAAAGCAAATAAGATCTTGTACATCATACGGCAAAGCTAAAATTGCCATATCCAAGTCACCCTCTCTAACCCTATTTGCAAGTACCTGAGATTGTCCTTCCTCTATCTTTAATTTTAGATTATTAAATTCCTTTTGCAGCTTAGGAAGAATCACTGGAAGGAAATATGGACTAATCGTTGGAATAATACCAATGGATAATGATTGACTTAGGCCCTTTGAATTATGTTGAGCAAGCTGGTGAATATTTTGTACTTCTAATTTTATCTTTCTCGCTTTAGCTAGAATCTCTAACCCAAGATTTGTCACAATAACTTTTTTGTTTGTTCTTTCAAAAATTTTTACGCCCAGTTGCATCTCTAATTCGGTAATTGCGTTGCTTAAAGTTGACGGAGAAACAAAGCATTGATCAGCAGCTTTTTTAAAGTGCAGGGTTTTTGCAACCGCTAAAGCATAATCAATTTGTTTTAAAGTTAACATCAAGCATCTATTTTATCATTTATAAAATCGAATATAACATTCTTTTTTTATATATTTAC
>CETY01196643.1_pt1 | contig 15864 bp, 12 predicted proteins | sample 361551 | NCBI WGS metagenome assembly CETY01 (sample SAMEA2623135, study PRJEB7988) | marine metagenome | biome: marine biome (ENVO:00000447); feature: deep chlorophyll maximum layer (ENVO:xxxxxxxx); material: "saline water (ENVO:00002010), including plankton (ENVO:xxxxxxxx)" | depth 45 m | reverse complement strand
AAAAAATATAAATTTGCAAATGTTTTTTACACATAAACTAATGATTAATTATTTCTTTATGATAATTTTTTTAAAACTTTTATACATGTAGATATAGATACCAAAGAGTTTATAATCCCGTCGAATGAAATCCCTCAAATTTGCTTCACTTATATTCATTTTAAATTTTAATGCTTATCTTTCTTCTGCTGACGAAGAATTAGTTGTTACCGGTTCATACTTAAAAGATCAAACAATAGAAGCTTCTCCAATCGAAATAATGTCAGCAGAAAAAATATCTGATCTCAGTCTTTCTTCTATTTCTGAAATCAGTAAGTTCATTCATACTTCGTCTGGATCTCACTTTCAAAGCGATTCTCTGGAGGGAACCGATCAAGGTATGGCAAATATTAATCTTCGTGGATTAAATTTATCTGCAACCCTAGTTATGGTTAATTCTATAAGAAATACCGTGGCAGGAGTTCCAGCTGAAAGTGGGGATAGTTATGTTGATATAAATTTAATTCCACAAATTGCTATTCAACAATTAGAAATCTTTAAAGAGGGGGCTACTTCTTTATATGGCTCCGATGCAATCGCAGGAGTGATAAATTTTAAAACTTATAAAAATTTTGACGGTACAAAAGTAAAACTTACAAACCAAAAAACTCAACATTATGGCCAGAGCGAACATGGGCTTGGCTTGCTTCATGGTTTAAATTTAAATGATATAGATATTGTTTTTGGCTTAGAACTATTTAATAGGGCTAGTCTTCACTCTTCGGAGATAGCCGGAATATCAGAACTAGGAATAAGTATTTTTGGAAATACATTTATTGCAAAAGAAGCAGGTACTTTCGCTTCTTCTGGCTCTTACTCAGGAAATATCTACGATATCGACGATAAAATCAAAGACCCTGATTGTATTGCCAATGGGGGTACTTTATATGTTGGCTATTGTGGTTTCGTTTATGGAGATAGATTTAATATTTTTAATGACGAAGATCATGAAAAACTTTACTTAAGCTTAGAAAGATCCTTTTTATCGTATGATTTATCTTCAACTCTTTTAGTTTCTCGTGTGAACGTTAATGATAATCCTCAGTCTCCATCTTATCCCGCACTCTCTTTTCCAGAAATTGGTGTAGGCAAGGCCGGAAGTCCGTTTAATAAAGCCGTGATATGGAAAGGAAGACCTTTGGGTGCTTCGTCTCCTTCTCGGAAATCAAAAAAAAATATCGATCAATATCATCTATCGAGTAGTTTGAATTTCTACTTAAGCGAGAGTGATAATTTTCTTATTTCTTTATCTAGCAGTCAGCATAAAAACAACATGAGCAGACCAGATACTGTAAGTTCAAGATTTACAGCTGCTTTGAATAATATCGGAGGACCTGAAAATAATTTAACTTGGAATTTATTTGACTATTCTCAAAATAATTCTGAACTGAAGGAATATATTCAAGGTAGCGAAGATTCTTTAAACAAATCAAATCTATTTCTTTTAGATGGGATATATAGCCAAGAATTAAATAACTTCAAATATATTTTAGGCTTTCAGCTAGGATCTGAATCTTTAGATGTTACCTGGAATGAAACGGCAAGAGTTGACATCAGCGCTTCTGGACAAATGACTAAAGCTGCTGATCTATTATTTTTAGGAGGTGGATCTAATGTTAATTCTCAAAGGAGTAAATATTCAATATTTGCTGAAGTTAATCCGTTATTAAGTGATGATTTAGATATTAATCTTTCCATGCGTTTTGAAGAAATAGGCAATGAATCATCTTTTGACCCAAAAATTTCATTAAAAAAATACTTAAATAAAGAAATTATATTTAGAGGTTCCATAGGTACATCTTTTTCAATGCCTTCGCTAGGCCAACTTTATTCTGCAAGGACATCTTTAAACAATATTGATGGGTCGTTTGTAAGAGTTTCAAAACTAGGAAACATTGACTTGAAGCCCCAATCATCTACTAATTCTAATATTGGATTAATTTATAAGGGTAAACAAAGCAAACTTTCATTAGATTACTGGCAAATAGATTATAAAGATCGTTTGACTGTTGAAAGTGCAACTGCTCTATACAATTCAAATCCAAATAATCCCATATTTACCTATAATGGCTCGACTCTTTACGCAGCTAACATTAAATATATTAATGAAGAAAAAACTGATTTAAGCGGGTTTGATTTATCTTTTAATATTGAAGATGACATCGATGACATTGGAACTTTAAATTTTGGAATTGATGCAGCTTATTTAAAAAAATATAAAACAATAGAATCAGGTTTGCCTGTCGATAGAAATGGACGTTTTAATTATGATGTTGAAGGGTACTCATTGCCAAAGTTAAAAATTAACGTATTCTCCAAGATCAAAAAAGATAGAAAAGAAATAAACTTAAATGCTAGATACATAAGCGGATATGATAACTTTAAATCACTTAGCTCAAGATCGAGATCAATCGGAGGTTATTCAAATAAAGTATCTTCATCTTTAATGCTTGACTTAATGTACAAGCAAATTCTAGATTTTAATAATTCAAAATTAGATTTGAGTATTTCTATTTTAAATATTTCTGATGAGCAAGCTCCAAAAGTTAATAGTCAGCCTGAATTCAGTTTTGATCCAAGACAAGCAGATCCTAGAGGAAGGATGTTCAGCCTAGGACTGCAATTTAATCTTTAATCTTTTTGATTAAGGCAAAACGGATTTTTAAATGACTCCAAAAGCACCAGATACAGAGATAGAGACTATTTCGGAAGAGGTAGTAGAGAAAGTATCAAGTCCAGAAACACTATCTATTTGGGGTCTTGCTTGGCCCTCAATTATGGCAAATATTTTATTTGCCGCAGTAGGAGTAGTTGCACTAAAGGCAGTTGGAGCATTAGGCACAGAAGCCGTAGCCGCCGTGGGAACTGGGCAAAGAATTTTCTTTGTAATTCAGTCATTAATAATGGCTGTTTCAACTGGAACAACGGCTTTAATAGCTAGAGCCTATGGATCTGGAAACAAACAAGAAGGAGCTCAAGTTCTTTTTGATTCATTGTGGATAGGGTCTTCTCTAGGAATTATATCTACAGCACTAGTTTGGGGCGCAGGTGAAAACATAATTAGCCTGTTTGGGCTCAATGAAGAATCTAAAGAGCTATCGGTTGCTTACTTAAAATACTCAATGCTTTTTTCAGCGATGTTTGCTGCATCATTTATTTTTGGCGCTGCTTTAAGAGCAGCTGGTGATGCTAAAACACCTTTGGCAGTAATGATATTTCAAAACATACTCAATATATTTCTTTTAATAGGGCTTGTTAATGGCACATTTGGAATGCCTGAGCTTGGAGTCATTGGAGCAGCATTTGCGTGGGGAATATCTTTCACGGTTGGAACACTTATATTTATGCTTTTATGGCTTAAAAAATTAACAATTATTCCTTTGCCAAGATTTGAAAATATTAATTTAAAAAGAATCAATTTAATTTTTAGAATTTCTACTCCAGCCACTATAGAACAGGGAGTTTTTCAACTGGGTCTATTAACCTATTTTTGGATAATATCTCTTTACGGCACAGCTCCTATTGCAGCTTATAATATTGGAATTAATATATTGATGCTTTCTTTTATGATTGGACAGGGTTTTTCAATCGCAGGCGCTACACTTACTGGTCAGTTTTTGGGAGCTGACAATCCACGAGAGGCAAAAAGAAGTGGTTGGCGCTCTACCAGACTTTCAATTATTTCAATGAGCTTAATTGGTCTTTTGATAGCGATTTTTTCAAAAGAAATTTCTGGTTTTTTAATAAATGATCCTGAAGTAATAAGGTTAACAGTAATTTTTGTGTGGTTTTTAGGATCTATGCAGCCATTGATGGCAATTGAATTTGCAATTGGCGGAGCTTTGAGAGGAGCAGGCGATACTAAATCTCCTTTAATTATCACTTTGATTGGTTTGGTCTTTTTTAGACTCACAGTTGCGTCTATCTTTCTGTATTTTAAATTTCCAATTGAATATATTTTTGCAAGCTTAATGATCGATTATTTAGTAAAAGCAATTTTATTTGCAGCTAGATTTAACTCGGGCAAATGGATAAAGAAACTTGTTTGATAAATTTGACAAATTGTCAGTATAAATTTTCTAATTTTTATATTAACATTGCTGTATAGGATTTTTTAAATGAGATAAATCGGGGAGGATTTATGGAACAAATATTAAGAGTCGACGACTATGTCGGTATTTCTTTTTGGTTGGCAACGGCAATTATGCTTGCTTCTACAGTTTTTTTCTTTGTAGAAAGAGCAGATGTCAGCGCTAAATGGAAAACATCTTTAACTGTTGCTGGTTTAGTTACCGGTGTTGCTTTCTGGCATTACTTATACATGAGAGACATATGGATAATAGCAGGAGATACGCCAACAGTTTTTAGATATATTGACTGGTTAATTACGGTGCCACTTCAAATTACTGAATTTTACTTAATCATTGCTGCTGTAGCAGTAGTAAGCGCAGGAGTATTCTGGAGATTGCTAACCGCTTCTATTGTAATGCTTGTCTTTGGTTACCTTGGAGAAACAGGATTAATGGATGTAATGATTGGTTACATCATTGGAATGATTGCTTGGTTCTACATTATTTATGAAATATTTTTTGGAGAAACGGCTGCAGCAAATGCTTCCAGTGGAAATGCAGCTAGTCAACAAGCTTTTAATACAATTAAATGGATTGTTACAATAGGTTGGGCAATATACCCAATCGGATATGCTATAGGATATTTTGGAAGTGGCGTTGATGCTAACTCTTTAAATATAATTTATAACCTCGCAGATCTAGTAAACAAAACTGCATTTGGTCTAGCAATTTGGGCTGCAGCAAAAGCTGACTCGCAAAGCGCTTAATAGTAAATCTAATAAAAAACCCCGGAAATATCCGGGGTTTTTTTTTGGAATTTTAGAAGAGCTTCTTGTGATTCTCCCCCAAGACACAAGAAGCAGATTTTAACTTATAAAATTTTACAGCTATAGTCAAAGAGTATTTGTTTCTTTTTGATAAAAAAGATTGATTCAGATATTTAATCTAGGTAAATTAGCAGCTCATTTCGCGATTGTAGCTCAGCTGGTAGAGCGCGACCTTGCCAAGGTCGAGGCCACGGGTTCGAACCCCGTCAATCGCTCCATTAAAACGGTATTTAGATATTGTCAGCAAAAGTATGATTTCTATCTCTATGTCCAGCTTCATCATTTCTAATGACAATTACAACATCTCTTAAAGTTGCATCTTTTTTTAGATTCCAATATTTAATTGCAATCTCGGGGGCTGGCGTGTTGGGAATTTTTCCAGAATCGATTTCATAAAGATATTCTGTATAAGAGAAAACTGCTTCTTCTTCAAAATATCCAACCATTCTGTGAGCTGTTCTTCTAAAGAAGATGTAAAGAATTGTATAAAAACCCCCAAATATAAACTGACCCATTAAAATAATAAATCTTTCAAATCTAGATGGCTTCGCAATAGCTATGAAAGTCATTAAATGCATTCTTTCATTATCGGCTTCTTCTAAAAGTTCTTTGATGAAATCACCATCATCTACCATTTTTCTTAAAGATCTGAAGTGAGCTAACATTCCGCCAACCATTCCAGGAACAGCAGCAACTGTTTCTAGAACAACAGCTCTGTGACCATATCTTTTTTTGAAAAATGTATCAGCAAAAAACCTGAGAGCTTTTGTTATATAAAAAGCTACCGTGTCAGAAACATTTTGAGGTTTAAGATGAACTTCAGTGATAGGCGTTTCGTCAGCGAGAAAGTCTGTATGAAAATTTGTATTTAACATGAACGGAGTATATAACTAAAAATTAGAAAGTCTATTTTACTTCCAAATAATTAGTTATATATAGCTAACAGGAATATATAAACTAATTATTATTTTTTGAGATAGAACAATAAGAATGTTAATGTCATATTGGTTTTATTATGAACTTTGGAGAAAAAAATGGGACAAGAAGTTAAAACAGAATTAAACGATAGAGGAGTGCTCACAGTTACTCTTAATAGACCAGAAAGTTTAAATAGTCTGAACTATGGTTTGGTAATGGGAGTAATCGATGCCTTCGACGAAGCGCGTGAAAATGACTCCATTAGATCAGTTATTCTAACAGGAGAAGGAAGAGGTTTTTGCTCTGGAGCAGATTTAACTGGAGGTAATTGGCCAAACGAAGATGGTTGGTCTGCAGGTCAATCAGCAGCACATAGTATGGAAATAGGAATGAATCCTATGATAAAAAAAATAGTAAATTGTCCTAAACCAGTAGTTAATGCGATAAATGGCATAGCAGCGGGAGGAGGAGCTGGCTTAGCATTGAGTGGTGATATATTAATTGCTGCTAAGTCCGCTAAATTTAAATTGGTTTTTGGGAATCAGCTTGGAATTATTTCTGATGTTGGCGCATCTTGGTTTGTACCAAATCTTTTATCTAGAGCAAGAGCAAACGGTTTAGCTATGCTCGGTGATGATTTATCAGCTGAGCAGGCAGAGGAATGGGGCTTGCTTTGGAAAACTTTTAATGACGACATTCTCATGGACGAAGCCATGAAGATTGCGTCTAAATTAGCTGACGGAGCTATTGAAGGCCTAAAAGCAATTGTTCATTCACATGATCATGCACTAATTTCTTCGTTAGATGATCAGTTGGAATACGAAAAGAAGACTCAAAGAGAGCTATGTGATGCTCCTCCTTTTAGGGAAGGCATAATGGCATTTTTAGAGAAACGAAAACCCAATTTTAGAAATCTCAAGTAGCAAGTCTTTCAAAAAGATTAATATATATTTTCTTTAAGGTTTCTAAGTCATCTAGAGAAACATGTTCGTCAATCTTGTGAATAGATTCATTTAAAGGACCAAGTTCTACTATTTCTGAATCCATGGCGACCATAAACCTACCGTCAGAAGTTCCACCGCCGTTATTTATCACTGGCTCTCTGCCTGTTGTCTTTTTGATAGAAGATACGATTTGATTAATAAAAAAATCTTTTGTTGTTAAAAATGGATTGCCGCTTAATGACCATGAAAGCTCATAGTTAAGATCTAATTCACTTAATATTTCTTCAAATTCTTTTATTAATTGCTCGCTTGTCGACTCTGAACAAAACCTAAAATTGAAATCCATGAATAGCTCTCCAGGAACAATATTTCCTGCGCCAGTTCCAGAGTTAATATTGGAAATTTGAAAAGAAGTAGGTTGGAAATGCTCATTACCAGAATCCCATTTTTTATTTTTTAAGGTATTAATTAAGTCTGATACTAAAAAGATAGGATTTATGATTTTATCAGGATAAGCAATATGACCTTGCTTCCCAATTATTTTTAGAGACCCACTTAAAGAACCTCTTCTTCCTATACGAATAGTATCAGCTATCTTTTCAGACGACGAAGGTTCTCCTACAAGACAATATTCAATTTTTTCACCTCTATCTTTTAATTGAACAAGCAATTCGTCTATAAATCCATCTTCTCGATTGCCTTCTTCATTACTAGTAAGCAAAATAGCGATTTTAAAATTTTCCAGTTTATTAAATTTCAAATAATCTTTGGCAGCTTGTATGAAGGTAGAAACATTACCCTTCATATCTGCAGCTCCTCGACCATACAAATGACCATCTTTGACTTCTGCGCTAAAGGGAGGGAAAGTCCAAGATTCTAATGGTCCAGTGGGAACGACATCTGTATGTCCTAAAAAACATAGAGTTGGACCCTTAGAACCAATGACAGCATATAAGTTTTCTACATTTTTATAACAAATTCTTTCTGAGTTGAAACCAATATCATTAAGAATTGGTTCAATGATTTCAAAACATCCAGCATCGTTAGGTGAGATGGATTCTATTTCAACAAGTTGTTTAGTTAAATTTTCAATACTCATAGTTGGCAATTATAGACTGAAAATATTTTTTTTAATTAAATGCATAAATTTTTTTTGATCACTGTTAAAATCATGTCTTCTTAAACAAATAAAAAATAATATGACTGAATATGTAACGCATGGATCACTTCAAGTTTCAAAAAAATTAGACAATCTTATAAAAGAAAAAGTTTGCGTCGGGATAAATCTTGAAGCGGATTCCTTTTGGAATAACTTAGAAGAAATTATTAAAGAGTTTTCTCCAAAGAATAAGGAGCTTTTAAAAATTAGAGAAGATCTCCAATCAAAAATTGATGATTGGCACATCAATAATAGAGACAAAGATTTTAACAAATTAGAATATAAATCTTTTTTGGAAGAAATTGGTTACTTAGTCAAAGAGTCTGGTGACTTTTCTATAGAAACAGAAAATGTAGACCCTGAAATTGCTTCTCTTGCTGGTCCTCAGTTGGTGGTACCAGTTATGAATGCAAGATTTGCCTTAAATGCTGCTAATGCAAGATGGGGTAGTCTTTACGATGCCTTGTATGGTACTGATGTTATTTCGGAAGAAAACGGCGCAGAAAGAGGAGGAGCTTATAACTCTAAAAGAGGAGATAAAGTTATAGATTTTTCAAAATCGTTCCTTGATGAAAATCTTCCTTTAAGCAATGGCTCTTATAAAGATATATCCGCATTTCAAATTGTCGATGGTAGTTTACAAATTACTCTATCTAATCAAACTCAAGTTACCCTAGAAGATGAAGGCAAATTTATTGGATTTTCTGGAACAGCTGAAAGCCCAACTGGAATTTTACTAAAAAATAATCTTTTGCACTTAGAAATACAAATAGATCGAGATCACCCAATCGGATCAACTGACATTGCTGGTATTAAGGATGTGCTAGTTGAAAGTGCGATAACTACGATTCAAGATTGCGAAGATTCTGTTGCTGCAGTTGATGGAGACGATAAAGCTGAAATTTATGAAAATTGGATGGGATTGATGAAAGGGGATTTATCTGAAACTTTTCAAAAAAATGGAGAAACATTAACTAGAACTCTTAATAAGGATAGAGAATACTCAGATCTTTCGGGAGGAACTTTTAGCTTACCAGGAAGAAGTACCATGCTGGTTAGGAATGTTGGTCATTTAATGACTAATCCTGGAATTTTAGATGCTGACGGCAATGAAGTTTTTGAAGGCATCATGGATGCAATGTTTACTATTGCAATTGCCAAACATGATCTTCTTCAAACTGGAGATTTATCAAATAGCAGAGCGAAAAGCGTTTATATAGTTAAGCCAAAAATGCATGGTCCTGAGGAAGTAGAATTTACGTGCAGTCTTTTTGCAGCCGTTGAGAAAGCTGTCGGACTCAACCCATTAACTGTAAAAGTAGGAATAATGGACGAAGAAAGAAGGACAACAGTAAACCTTAAAGAATGCATCAAAGCTGCAAAAGATAGAGTCATATTTATCAATACAGGATTTTTAGATAGAACAGGCGATGAAATTCATACGAGTATGGAAGCTGGGCCCATTATTAAAAAATCAGAAATGAAACAACAATTATGGATTAATTCATATGAAGATTGGAATGTTGATAAAGGCCTAGAAACAGGCTTTAAAGGCAAAGCTCAAATTGGAAAAGGGATGTGGGCAATGCCCGATGAAATGCTGGGAATGTACAATACAAAAACAATGCATCCAGAAGCTGGAGCAAATTGTGCTTGGGTTCCGTCACCAACAGCAGCAACCTTGCATGCCCTTCATTATCATCAAATCAATGTGTCAGATGTTCAAGATAATTTAATGACGCGAACTAAAGCTAATTTAGATGATATTTTAGAAATACCATTGTTAAAAAATCCTGAAAGTTTAACTACTGAAGAAATTCAAGCTGAATTAGATAACAATGCACAAGGTATTTTAGGCTATGTAGTTAGATGGGTAGATCAAGGAGTAGGGTGCTCCAAAGTACCTGATATCAATAATGTTGGCTTAATGGAAGATAGAGCTACATGCAGAATATCCAGTCAGCACGTTGCAAATTGGTTGCATCACGGACTGACTAACAAAGATCAAGTTATGGAAACAATGAAAAAGATGGCCGAAGTTGTCGATGCACAAAATTCAGACGATCCAGACTATATTAAGATGGCTCCAGATTTCACTGGCTATGCATTTAAAGCAGCTTGCGATTTAGTTTTAGAAGGACGAGTGCAGCCTAGTGGATATACTGAGCCCATTTTGCATTCTAAGAGATTAGAATTTAAAGCTTAAAAATGTCAGCTTTAAAAAATCATCTGATTTGGTTGCAACAAATCAGAGAAGATATTTTAGAGCCAGACAGACCGATCATCGATCCGCATCATCATTTATGGCCTGGTGAGTTTAAATACCTATTGGATGATCTCTGGCAGGATACTGATGATGGACATAATGTAATAAAAACAGTTTTTATTGAATGCTCCCAAGAATACTTTTCTTCAGGCGATGATAAATTGAAGCCGGTAGGAGAGACTATATTTGTTAAAGAAATTGCTTTAGAAGCCGCAAAAAATAAAACCAAAGCTCAAATTTCTGGAATAGTTAGTCATGCTGACTTAATGATGGGAAAAAATGTAAGAGAAGTTTTAGATGCTCATAGTTCCGCAGGAGGGAGTTTATTCAAAGGTGTGAGGCATGCCGGAGGTTGGGATCATCATAATGAAATAGGAAATTCTCACCACAATCCTCCTCGAGAACTGTATCTTAAAGAAAGCTTTTCTGAAGGCTTGGATGAATTAGAAAAAAGTAATTTATCTTTTGAGGCTTGGCAATATCATCATCAGATTGATCAGGTAAATGAAATTGCAAAAGAGCATCCAAATTTAAAAATTGTTTTAAATCATTTCAGTGGCCCTATCGGTATTGGTCCTTATAAAGGGAAGTCTAAGGAAATATTTAATATTTGGAAACAAGATATTAAGTCTTTGGCATCCAATCAAAACGTCTTTGCCAAATTAGGCGGATTAGCTATGCCTATCAATGGCTTTGATTTTCATAAACAAGAAAAACCTCCGACTTCAGACGATATTTATAGTAAACATCATGAATATTATGATTTTTCTATCGAGGCCTTCGGACCTGAAAGATGCATGTTTGAAAGTAACTTTCCCGTTGATAAGCAATCCGTTTCTTATCATGTAGTTTGGAATGCTTTTAAGAAGATAGCTGCTAATTTTAATGAGGAAGATAAAGATTATCTTTTTAAAAAGACAGCAGAGGATTTTTATTCTCTATGAACTATTGATTGAATCCTTGAATTTCAGCTGCTTCTTCTCTAACTAATTCAGGTGCACCCAGAAGTTGCCTGTTGAGACCAATTCTTTTGAACCAATAATGCAGACCTAATAAATCAGTAAAGCCCATTCCACCGTGAACTTCAGTAGCTTTCTTCGAAATATCTTTACCCACTTCTGCTAGGTGAGATTTTGCCAAGCAAGCTGCCAATCTTGATTCCTCAAGAGAATCCGTATCAAAAGAATGAGCCGCTTGCCAAACTAGCGAATAACAAGGCTCTAGATCTGAAGCCATTTCTGCACACATATGCTTTACAGCTTGAAAAGATCCAATAGTTCGATTGAATTGTTTTCTTTCTTTAGAATAAGCTACCGCTTTTTCTATCATTGATTCAGAAGCGCCAAGAGTATCAGCTGCAAGAATAATTCTTCCCGCATCTACTACTTTTTTAGCAATTTGAATATCGGATGCAGATTTTTCAAGCACATCACACTTCACATCTTTGAGAATAACTTCATGAAATGTTCTGGTTTTATCCACAGTTTTAAGTTTATTTAAAGTAACCCCCGAATCAGTAGAATTTATGACGAACATTAATCCAGCTTTATTTGAGAGGATTAAATGATCAGAATTTTCAGCATCTATGACAAATAAAGCTCTTCCGTTTGCTTTGTCTTTAGAAACCTCAAGACCAGCATCTTCTCTCGCTCCTACAAATTCACTAAGACCAATACCAAAGCGAATTTCGTTGGTTGCAATTTTTGAGAGATAATTAGATCTTTGATCGTCATTGCCGCCTAAATTTAGTGCTATTGGAGCCATTACGTATGATCCAGAAAATGGAATAGGGCCAACGCCATTTCCAAGAGCTTGAGAAATAGCTACAGCATGCAGCAAGCCAACGCCTAGACCGCCATACTCTTCAGGAACCAAAAGCGCATTAATTCCTAAATTTATGATGCCTTGATAAATTTCTTTCTGAAGGTCTTCGCCATCACCACTAGCAATTTTTCTTATTTCATCAACCGAAGCATTGTCGGCAAGAAATTTTTTGACGTTGTCCTGAAAAAATTCTTGTTCCTCTGATAATCCAAAAAACATTTTAAACCTCTACCGTAACTTTTGGTTCTCTGGGCATTCCAAGACCTCTTTCTGAGATTATATTTTTTTGAATTTGATTAGTTCCGCCCCCAATAATTAATCCTAAAAAGTACATATAAGTAAATTGCCAGGAACCGCCATCTCTAACGTTGGGATCATCTTCGTATAAAGTACCTAATTCACCCATGATATCAATGGCTAATCCTTCTAATTCGTGACGCAATTCAGTACCAACTAATTTTTGTATCATTCCACCCAATTTGACGTTTTGATCGGGATTAATTTTTGCTGATAACAATCTCAATGAATGGGCCTGAACAGCCATTACTTTGCCTTGAACTTTCATCAATCGATCTCTGTAAGAAGGAATATCAATCAATCTTCGACCATCAATGGTTTCTTCTTTCATCAAACTGATCAAAGTATTAAGTCGATTCATTGTGGCATTTGGATTGGCTAATGAACCTCTTTCGTGACCTAAAACAGAATTTGCAACCGACCAACCTTCACCTCTTTTGGCGACTAGATTGCTTTCCGGAACAGTCACATCATCAAAGAAAACTTCATTGAAGCCAGCTTTAAGAGTCATGTCTACTAGAGGTCTAATTTCGATCCCTGGAGTATCCATTGGAATTAATATAAAACTAATGCCAGCATGCTTGGAAGCTTCCGGCTCCGTTCTGATTAGACAGAACATCATTTGAGAGAATTGAGCAGTACTAGTCCATATTTTCTGACCATTGATAACCCAATTACCATCAATCAGTTCTCCCTTAGTTTGTAAATTAGCTAGATCACTTCCTGCATTAGGTTCGGAATATCCTTGACACCAAATAGTTTCCCCATGAAGAGTAGATCTTATATGCTCTTGTTTCTGATCTTCAGTCCCCCATTCAAGCAAGGTAGGCACCAGCATGTCTATGCCTTGTCCACCCATTGCGCTAGGAACTTTATGCTTTGAAAATTCAGTAGCGATAATTCGACTTTTAATGATATCCGGCTCTCCACCATAACCACCATATTCTTTAGGGATAGATCTAGCAAAATAGCCTTGTTCGATTAATAATCTCTGCCAATCCGATCTGCTGACTGTTTTACCATTATTTCCATTTGCATTTCCGGTACCCGATAGCGCATCTTGCATCTCAAATTTTTTATCATTATTGGCGGTTATATTTGCATTGCCATATTCTTTACAGAAGTCTTGTACTTCTTTGGTAAATTGATCGTATTCTGATCCAAAATTTAGATCCATGTTCTCTCCTAGATTTTTATTAGATTTATTTTATATCCTATTAAAAAAAACTCCATTTATATTTATGAAGTAAAAATAAATATTTTTTTGGAAAAAATCTTAAATAAATTAAAAAAGATTACTTAATGATTTATCATTATTTGATGGAAAATCAAAAAACAGTATTAGTTACAGGCGGATCAGGATTCATAGCTACGCATTGCATCATTCAGTTAGTTGCTGCTGGATATCAAATAAAATCAACAGTGAGAGACTTATCAAGAGTTGAAAACCTCAATCAAATAATTTCAAACGGATTAAAAGACCAAAACATAGCCAATGAACTTGCAATAGATTGGAATCAGGCAACCCTAACTGATGATGAGGGCTGGGATGCTGCAGTGGCAGGGTGCGATTATGTTCTTCATGTAGCATCACCCGTGGCCATGGAAATGCCAAAAGATGAAAATGAAATGATCACTCCTGCAGTAGAAGGTACCAAAAGAGTTTTACAAGCTGCCTCCAAGGCTGGAGTCAAAAGAATCGTTGTTACTTCTTCAGTAGCAGCAATTATCTATGGGACAGAAAAAGAAGAGCCTTTTACCGAGGCAGACTGGACCGACGTAAATAGTAAATCTGCTAATGCATATGCTAAATCTAAGACTTATGCAGAAAAAGCTGCTTGGGAATTCATTGACAAAGACAGCTCAGGAATGGAGCTCGCCTGCGTAAATCCTTCTTTAGTTCTTGGTCCTATTTTAGAAAAGGATTATGGTACCAGTGTCGGAGTAGTCGTTGAGTTTTTAAGCGGGAAGTATCCATTTGTGCCAAATATGGATTTTGGTGTTGTCGATGTTAGAGATGTGGCGGCTTTAGAAATATTAGTAATGACTCATCCAGAAGCGGCTGGAAAAAGATTTATTTGCTCAGAAAGCACGATGAAATTAAAAGATCAGTCAGATCTTTTGATAGAGCTGCTGCCTGAATTTAAAAAGAAACTACCCAAAGGAATTGCGCCTAATTGGTTAATAAAAATTATGGCGTTATTTATGCCGCCACTAAAATCAGTAACATCAGAAATAGGTAAAAATAGAGAGCTTGATTCATCACGAGCGAGAAACTTGTTAGGTTGGAAACCAAGACCAGCAGCAGAAGCGCTGAAAGCGGCAGCAGAAAGTGTCGTTGAATTTGGTCTGGTAAAGCCTGATTAATATAGCGATACCTAAATATGAAAACAAAGGTTTACGGGTTTAATCACTCTCCTTGGGTACAGGCTGTTTTACTAGCTCTGCATGATAAAAAAATTGATCACGATGTTTATCAATGCCCACCATTTGAGGTTTTTAAAAAGTTAGGTGTTTATATGCCTGCGGTTTCTATAGACGGTAATTCTTGGGAAATTGAGTCTTCTAAAATTCTTCAAACATTTGGCTATCATGCTATTTCAAAAAATGAAATGATGGCTATTCAAGGAACCTGGCAAGGTGTTTTAAATCGTGCAAATAATCCATTTAAATTTTTTACCGCTTGGGCTCGAGATGCGGATTCAAAATCTCCTTTCATTCAAAGATCAACAAATAACTTTCTGTTGAGTTTTAGTGCGTTTTATATGTTTGTTTTGATAAACCTAACCAAGATTAAATTGAAGATAAAAAAGCCAGAAAATTTTGGTGATCAATATCTCTTCTGGGAAGCTGAATTAAAAAATTGCAAAAGTTCTTTTCTGGATGGCAATAGCCCAGGAATTCGAGATCTGTTGTTATTCGGAATCATTCAATGCCATGCAAGTCTTCCAGTACCGCCACTAGAGGCGTTGCAAAACGATAAGCGGTTAGAAGAGGTAAGAAACTGGATTTCGATAATGCATGAAAGATTCAAAGATTATCCATATTTGCATTCAGGTGCATATTTTGAACCAATCATTGCAAAGTCTAGAAGCACTGCTTTTTTACAACGCCTAATATTCCATTTCGGAATGATCACTATGATCATTGGATTCCCTTTAACATTGCCTTTGGTAATTTGGTGCATGCGCAAAGTACCGCGTTAAAATAAAATACGCTTAGAAATGATACAACTTAAGAATATTTATTTTATCTACGATGCCGATGGCGGTTTATGGAATGAAATTAAATATTGGATTAATAATAATCTCTTCAAGAAAAAGAGCGCATGCGAACTTTGCGACATCTCACATAGTAAATTCTTTGTAAGGTTTGAATGGTTAAAATTCATCAAAGAACTAAGAAAAGAATACCAAGTAAAAATATTGCATCGCAATGAAATCCCAAAAAACATTCGAGATAAAAATTATCAATTACCTTGTGTCATTGGTGAGACTGACAATGAGTTGATAGAAATCTT
>CETY01005946.1_pt1 | contig 15962 bp, 14 predicted proteins | sample 361551 | NCBI WGS metagenome assembly CETY01 (sample SAMEA2623135, study PRJEB7988) | marine metagenome | biome: marine biome (ENVO:00000447); feature: deep chlorophyll maximum layer (ENVO:xxxxxxxx); material: "saline water (ENVO:00002010), including plankton (ENVO:xxxxxxxx)" | depth 45 m | reverse complement strand
CTTTTGCAAAAGGAGAATGTCTTATATAATTGCGTATATGCAGAGAATCGTTCTGCAATTAAATGGTTAAAAGCACTCGGCTTTACCTTTGTTAAGCTCCATTCTGAATACGGTCATATGAAGAAACCCTTTTTTGAATTTGTGAGGATCGCTTAAATGTGCGTTTTTGCTGCTGCTGGCCCAGGAATACTTGGTTTAGGCGGCACTGTCAGCAATATGTTTCTTGGTCAATTAGCAATAAGTGGCGTAACTGCTGGATTGCAATACCAACAACAGCAGAAGGTAGCAAACTATCAATACGAAGCAGCACAAAGAGCAGCCGAATCAGCTAACCAAGCCTTCATGGATCAACAAGAAGGTTTAAATGCAAGACTAAGAGAAGAAAAGCAAGCAGCAGAACTACAGAAATTTGACGTAGCAAAGAAAACTCTTCAAGCAAAAGGAGCAATCAGAGCAACAGAAAGAGCAGGTTTAACTATTGATTTATTATTAGCTGATGCAGAAAGAGAAAAAGGTAATTGGACTAATGCTTTAAACCAGACGATTCAATCAGCTGACCAGCAATATAGAAGAAACTTAAAAGGATTAGAAGCACAAAGACAAGGAAGAACTAACCAAGCAATTGATATGTATAACACTGCTTCTTCTAAAGCTCCTTCATTATTAGGAACTGTTGCTGATATTGCTAATACTGGTCTTACTAATTACATGAGTATTACAAGTCCATCCAAAACCCTTAAAGATTATCTCAAGCTTACAGCCTAATGACTAACAGTTTCAGACCACAAGCATCTCCAGTAGATACCTTTGTCTCTCCTAGTACCGTAGCTCCTACTACTGGGTTTGATCAGTTAGTTAACGCTCTTAAAACTGTTAACCCGTCTATTAATAAATACTTTGACTCAAGGATTAAAGAAGAAGCAGAAGAAGAAAAACAAAGAGGAATGGAGATGGTTATACAAGCTAGTCAGTCTGAACTAAGGAAAATTATTTCTAAAGTTAAGAAAAAAGATGGAGACAAGGCAGCAAGACAATTAATAGGAGGAAACATTTTCACCCAAGCAGGAGTAGAAAAACAATTAGCTATAAATTTAGGAAATACTGCTCAATATAAAACAAAGTTATTTTTTGATAATTATAAAGTTCAACAACCAAATTCTAAAGGGGAGGTAATTCAAAAATCATTAGCAGAATTTGACATTAATTCAGACGAATTTCAAAAGGCTGTTGAAGATTATAGAGAAAGCAACACAAGTGACGTATCTGGAATTAGATCTCTCTATGTCAATGAATACTTTGTTCCACAACAATCAAAGGCTTTAGCAAAAATCTTTACTGATCAAGTTGAAAAACATAATGAATTTAAAGCTCAGAAAGCTGAAAATCAACTTAGCAGCACAATTTTATTAAATTTCAACGGTATTGATGACAATGGTATCAAAATCTCAAGGGATGCAGTCCAGCAGAATATAGAAAGACTTGCTGCTAATGGTTTAACTGAAGCTGTTTCACCTAATGCCATATTAGATATTGTTAAAAGTCAAGCTAATAATATTTTTCTTAGACATAAAAACGAAGGACTAGATGGTTTTGAAGCTGCTAATAATTTCTTAGAATTTGTTGGAGATCTAAAAGTAGGACCAAGACAGACTTTAAAAGATGGATCAAAAAAACAAGGATTATTAAGAGATTTTTATGACGAAGACATAATCAAATTACAAGTTGATTTTATCAAGGCAAATAATAATTTTAGAGATGAAGAAGAGAGGAAATATAAAGAGACAGAAGAAAAGGTAATTCTGGGAATGTTGGAAAAATATTCGTTTACACAAGCAGATGAAAAGGGTAACGAAAATCGTGAAGTTTTAGAATCTCTTATAAAAACATTTCCAGGTAGATTTGATGATTTTATAGAACCACAAATTCAAACGTTTGATTTTAGTAGAGATGAATTTTTTAGAGACTTTGAAGCCGATTTATTTAATGGAAAATATGAATCTGATAGAGAATCGGCTTACAAAGAATTAATGAAATTTGAAAAAGCTTTAGGAATAACTATTACTCAAGAAGACAGAAACAATTTAACTAGATTAAAAGACAAAATCAGTACAACACTAGGTAAAGATTTAATTGGTACTTATAGATCTCAAATTACTGATGTACTAAGAGCAGGAGAAGAAATCATTGGTGAGAAAGACCGCTATGGAAATTTTTCTGTAGGTTCTAATGAAGTTCCTCAATACAGAGATGCAGCAAATGTTTTCAATACAAAAATCAAAGAAACTTTTTCTAATGAAGAATTAACAGAAAAGCAAAAAGAGACTGATTTTAACGATGCAGTAAAGAGATTTTATAAAGATATGTTCTTAATTAAGAAAGATAAATATCAATTTAAAGGAATAATGAAAGGTCTTGAAGCAGAAGTTTTAAAAGAAATACAAGAAGAAGAAAAAAATGACTTACCACCAACACCAGACGATGATTCAACACCAAACCCATTTACTACTGGTCCAGAGCTAGAAGGAGAAGGTAAAGGTTTTGATTTATTTATGAAAGGATTAGGTTTTGGCAATGAAAAAAAAGAAGTCTTAATTAACAAACTAAATGAAGTTAAACAAGATGTAAGTGATGACGAAGAAAGTACTGGTTTTATTGACTCTATTTTAAATGCTTTAGGCCGTCCAGCTACAGCAGGAGACTTAGAAGGCAAACCTACCACTCATAGAGTTCAGTCTGGAGATTACTTAGAGAAGATAGCTAATAGATATGGTCTTTCATCTGCAGATTTAGTTGAAGCTAATAACTTGGAAAATCCTAACGTATTGCAAATTGGACAAGAATTATTTATACCAGAAATTTCAAAGCAAGAAGTAGTTGAAACAGTAAGACTTGAAAACTTATTATCTACACCAGAACTAACAAAACTAAGAAAAGAAATAGCTCTTAACATTAAAGATAACTCCCCAATTCCAAGAAACTATTTAACTCTTTTATATCAAAACGCAGGTTTTGAAGGAGAAGACTTGAAGAAGATGGTTGCTATTTCTTTAGCAGAATCAAGAGGAAGACCAAATGCGTTGAACAAAGGATCAAAAGATAAACCTGAAGAATCTTATGGTATTTCTCAAATCAATATGTATGACTATGAAGGTATGCCATTAGGAACGGACAGAAGACCAAAACTAGGCATTGATAAGAATGACGCATTGTATGATCCTGTCTTAAATGCTATTGCCGCTAAATTAGTATTTGATGAGTTTAAAGCAACAAAAGGCGATGGATTCTTAGCTTGGTCTGTCTACTCTTCAGACGGTGAAAAGAAAGATGAAAACCCTATTTACATTGATTTTCTTGAATAACAATGACTAATTCCAACTTAAAGCCAGTAGTTACAGAAGAGGAAACTAGTCCTCAAGAGTCAAGTTCATTGTTTCCAGAGTACGATTTTAAACCTAATCAATTGCAGTCAACAGAGAATTACTACAAGCAAACAGAAAGCTATCTTGATTGGAATCAGACAACAGATCTAGAAAGTTCTATTAATAAATTTTATTCAGATGATAATGATGGAGTTGAGTTTAAAGATGAAACTGGAGATCCAGTAAAGAACGCTTATAAATTAGCAGGAGGTCTTGGTTTAGAAATTGGTACTCTTGGTTTAGAAATTGGTACAGCGTTAGCAGTAGATGTTAAAACTTCACCTTTATTATTACTAGGGCCAAAAGGATGGTTAGGTTATGGAGTTATTAATTTTGGAGCACAAGCTGCTGCTAACTATAGTTCACAAAAAATAAGAGGAAATGAAAAAATTAATTGGGGAGAACTTATATCTGCTGCTGGTCTTGGAATAATACCTGGAACTTCAGGGGCAAGAGGTGCTAAAGGCATAGCCCAAGCAGCAGGATATGGTGCTGGTTTTGGTGTTGCAGATCAATTTATACAGAAAGGAATTAATGAAAAAAGAACTCCGACAGTAAAAGAAGGTGTTGGTGGAGCAGCTTTAGGAGGAGCTTTTGGAGCTGCGTTTAAAAAATCATTAGATACAATCAGTGATCTTTCAAGTTATTTCAGCAAGAAATATGCTGGTAAAACAGCAGATGAAATCAATCAAGTTATTACACCAGACGAGGTAAAGAAAGCAGAAACGCTAACTAAAGAAGTACAGAAAGTAAATCAAGAACTTAAAACTAATGCAGCAAGCGATGATATTGATAACCTTGGTGATGAAATAATTCCTGATTCACCAAGGATAGGTACAGAGATTCCAAGAGGTGAAACAGCACAATCTGGTGCAGTCTTTATTGAAAGAGTAGATAAAGGTACAGGTCAAACAGGTCCAATACAAAAAGCTTTTAATCTTCCTAATGCTTATGATATAGCTGTTCTTGAATTACAAGAATTAAACGCTACACAATTAGCAGAATTAGGTATTAAAAAAGCTGATATTCCAAAACTAACTTCAAGAAAAACTATTAATCTTTTAAAGAAAAACTTTGATAACGTCCGTAAAGACTTACTTCCTGGTGAATACAGGATGGAAGGTTATTCAGAATCAAGACGTAAGTTATATAAGAAATGGTTTAAAGATGATTCTGATGTTATTTGGGTAGACAGACAAACAGGAGCAGCATCAACAATAGATGATGAGATGTCTATACCGTATTTAACAGTTAAAGATCAACCAGTAGATGTAGGTGGTGGTGGAGCGTTAGACAACTTTACTCAAACAATTAAAAATGCAGGGAAAGATAGCCAGACTCCAGCAGCCAGTTATGGAGGTATTGTTGTTGAATGGGCTGAAGATGGATCAGAAAAAGCTTTTCATCTACAACATTTAGATTTATTAAAAGATAGTGAATTAACAGAGATAGGTTTAACTAGAAGTCAAGTTGAAAAACTAACTGCAAAACAAAAATTAACTATTCTCAAAGACAATTTTAATACCGTTAAAAAAGCATTACCTCCTGGTGAATACACATTAGATGCGATAGATCCTAGATTACAAAAACAAGTTCGTAGCTTTTTAAAGAATGATCCAGATATAAGTTTTTCTAAAGATGGAGAAGGCTTATTAACTATTAGTGGAGATGTAGGTAGTGGTGGTGGAGCAGTGCCTCCTAGAAAACCTCCTTCTGGTTCATCAGGTGCTGATGTTCCTCCTAGTGGCAAGAAGAAACAAGACTTAGGTGACCCAACTAAAAACCCTCAACAGTACACAAACAAAGGGTTAAAACCAAGACAGTTGGAAATGGTAGAAAATACTATAAAAATATTAAAAGACAAGAATGTATTTACTGGTTCAAAAGCTCAGTCAGAAACAAAGCTAGGTGCTTTGGGAATGTTTGACCAAAGAGTTATAGATTTATCAAACAGTAAAAAAATCAAAGAATATGTAAAGTTATACTCTGATTTACATGACTTAGTACCAGAAGATGAACTTACTTATGCTCTAGCTCAAACTGTTGTTTTAGCTTCAGATGGAGTAGTAGATAAAAATATTAAATTTGTTAATGGTCTTAATTCTAAAGACCTTGATCAAATACAAGAAGGTATTGATGAAGTAAGTGATGCTCTTTTAAAGGTAGAAGAATGGTTGGCAATGGGTATTCCTTTAAGAACAAAAACCTCCAGAACGATGAAAACGATGCAGATGAAACCTGAGTCTGGAATAGCAGGGAAAACGGTTGATGAAGTAATAGGTATGACTCCAGCACAAAAGAATCAAGCTGCTCAAGATACAGATATAACATTAAACTTAGATGAACAGCTTTTACAAAAAGAAGATTTTAGACTTAATTTACAAAAAGAATTTGATAAAGCAAAAGAAACAGGTGATTTTAGTGAACTATATAAATTAGCAAATGTAATTAAGCAGACAGAGGGAAAAGTAGAAACAATTACTGCCTTAGTAAAAACACAAGCATTAGGAAAGATATTTGATAAAAGTGTACGAGTTTTTAATGAAGTAGGGATTAACGCTTTGCTTTCTGCTCCTACTACCAATGAAGTAAACCTATTTTCAGGTGTCTTACAAAGTTATTTAACTTCTGTAAAACTAGCTTTAGGCTCAAGAAATGCTGATGAACTTGAAGCTGTAGCAAGACACTTTGTAGCGTTACATTCCAATTTTAACTTTGCAAGAAAAGCATGGAAAAAATCATGGGATATGGAAGATAACTTTATAAACATGGGAAATATTAAAGCAGAAACAGGTATTCAAAGGTATGTGATTTCTTCTGATGGAACAAGTTATCCTTCAAAAGCTATTGATGTTACAGGCAAAATTATAAGATTACCAAGCAGATTAATGACTGCTACTGATGCTTTAGTTCAGGCTCCTAATCTAATAGCTTCTGCTACTTTTGAAGCATTTATGGAAGGTAGAAAAAGAAACTTAACAGGAGACAAACTTAATCAATACGTTAAAGGACACACAGATGCAATCCTCGAATATTATGCAGAAAATGCAAAGAACGCTTTAACAGATCCCACAACAAAAAGAATACTAACTAGAGCACAAGAGTTTTCAAAACGAATTACTTTTACAAACGATATTCGTACTGAAGACATCTTTGGAAAAGGTGCTTCTGCTGTTAATAAAATGGCTAATAAATATCCTTTAGCTAGAGCATATTTTTCTTTCACAAGAGCACCTACAAACATTTTAAAATCAAACTTAAGAATGGTTCCAGGTCTTGCTAATCCGGTAATGATCAAAGGTCAAAATGTAAATTTACTAAATGAATATGTCTTGCCAGAACTAAGAAATGATCTTCTTAGTTTAGATCCAGTAGTTGCACAACAAGCAAGAGGAGAAGTCAATATGGCTACTGGCTTGGGTTTAACAATTGCTGGATTAGCCTACAAGTACAAGATGAAACATGAAGATGATGAATATGTTCCACCTAAAATTTTAACTGGAGGCGGCCCTGACTGGACTACAAAAGAAGGTAAAGCTATGTGGAAGTCTATGTATTGGAATGGTTGGAGGCCATACAGCGAAGGTCTACTTCAATATGAAAAAGATGGATCACCTTTATTTGAGAATGGAGAACCAGTATATGTATATAAAACATACGAAAATCTAGCAGAACCTATTTCAGGATTTATTGGGTTAATGGTTGATTTTGTAAATACTTCAGGATATATCGATGGCAAGCCATACGATGATTTCACTGTTGGTTGGATAGGAGCAGTAGGTCGCAATATTTTTAATAAAAGTTATACAACTCAAATAAATGAAGCGATTGAACTTATAGCATCAGCACCTAGTTTGGTTGATGACGAAGGAGATGCAGTTAGTAATTATAAAACAAAAAGATTTTCGGAATATGTAGGGAAACAATTTGCTGCTAGAGCAATTCCTTATTCTAATCTAGGCACTCGTTTAAAAAGAACACCAGCTGATATTTTAGAAATGATGGGATATTCATCCAAAGAAATAGAAGCGTTAAAAGCAAAGCGTGATACTAGAGTTAGAGCAGGAGATCTTATTGATCAAGATTTAGAAATAAGTGATCCAAGGTATAACGAAACCATGCAAATAATTGAAAGGTTAAGAAGAGATTTTACAAATAACGTACAAGAAAAAATACCTGGTTATGGCGGTGGATTACCTTTTCAGGTTGAACATATAACTAATGAAAAAATACTATATCCACAAAAAGAAGGATTAGATTTATTGTCTTTACAAAGACATAGTAAAAGTAAAAATCATAAAATCTGGCAAGCTACTAAGTTAATAGGAAGAATATTACCAGAACCAAAAGATATAATTACAGGTAGTGCAACTAAGAAAGATTTTGAACCTGTCAAACTAGATACTACTCAATACAATAAATTAAGAGAGGTTATTAATACACACATACCTGAAGGAAAAAGATATGGAGATAAAAATCTATTAGAGGCAATGAATGACTATTTAGAAGAAGAGCATTACGAAATTAATAAAGGTTATATTGAAGAACTAGGTTTAAGGGATGGAAAAATGGCAGCAGACGCTATTTATCTTGAATTATCAAGGATAAACAACTACTACATCAACTCAGGAGAAAATTTGTATATAGAAAGCCAAGGAAGGAAAGAAATTAAAGAAAGGTTTGAAAAGAAAGATAAGATAAAAAAAGATTATTATGACTACATCGAAGAGCAACTCGCTAATTAATCATGGCAACTAACACAACAAACTCTTTTACCAATCACACTGGTAATAATACCGCTGGTCCGTTTTCTATATCTTTTGATTACTTAGCTGAATCAGAAGTAGTAGTAACTGTTGGTGGAGTAACTAAAACTCAAACAACTCATTATACCTTTCCTAGTGCCACAACTATATCGTTTACCTCTGGTAATCATCCGGCTAACTCAGCAGTAATAAAATTCCAACGTAATACAAGTGTTAGTAGTAAGAAGGTAGATTTCCAAGATGGAAGTGTACTTACTGAAGCAGACTTAGATAGCAATACAAATCAACTCTTATATGGTTTCCAAGAGTTCTTAGATGAAGGACAAATTACTGAAGCTGATCTGTTAGATGAAGATAATATGGCGAGTAACTCAGCTACAAAAGCTGCTACTCAACAGTCAATTAAAGCTTATGTAGATGCTAATGCTGGTACAACAAACCTAAGTTACACAGCAGGTACTAGAGAAATTGCAAGTAGTACAGGTACAAACGTTAATTTACCTGAAGCAACAACAAGTAATGCCGGATTACAATCTAGTTCTGATAAAACTAAGTTAGATGCTATTGAAGCTTCTGCTACAGCAGACCAAACAGCAGCAGAAATAAGAACCTTAGTTGAATCAGCTACTGATAGTAATGTTTTTACAGATGCTGATCATACAAAACTAAACGCTATAGAAGCTAGTGCTACAGCAGACCAGACAGATGCAGAGATAAGAACAGCTGTAGAAGCAGCTTCAGATTCAAACGTATTTACTGACGCTGACCATACAAAATTAAATGGTATAGCAGCTTCAGCTAATAACTATTCAATATCTTCTGATTTATTAGATGAAGATAATATGGCTAGTAATTCTGCTACCAAGGCAGCTAGTCAGCAATCAATAAAAGCTTATGTTGACGCTAATAGTGGTGGAAGTGGTTCTACAAACTTAAGTGCTACTGCTAACGGTACTTCTTTAACTGTTGAATCTAGTTCTGGTAATAACGTAAGTCTTCCAGCTGCTACTACTTCAGCTTGGGGAGTAATGAGTGATGATGATAAAACTAAATTAGATGGTATAGCTTCTAATGCAAACGTAGGTCTTACTGATCTTGTTGGTGACACTACTCCTCAGTTAGGTGGAAACTTAGATGTTCAAGCTCGTGAGATTACTACAAGCACAACTAACGGTAATATTGTTCTTAATCCAAACGGTGAATTTGGTGTAGTCAGAATTAAAGGTGATAGTACTAATACTGTTGATGGAACACTAGAACTTAGGTGTTCTAGCGATTCTCATGGTGTAAAGATAAAATCACCAGCCCATAGTGCAGGAGCAAGTTATACGTTGACTTTGCCATCCAGTATTGTAAATGGTGCTTTCTTAAAAACAGATTCTAATGGTGGCTTAAGTTTCGCAACACCTACAGATACCAACACACAATTATCTAACGCAGAAGTTAGAACTGCTGTTGAAGCTGCTTCAGACAGTAACGTTTTTACTGATGCAGATCACACTAAATTAAATGCAATAGCAGCTAGTGCTAATAACTATGTCCACCCTAACCACTCTGGAGAAGTTACTTCAACAGCTGATGGGGTAACAGTTATTGCAGATAATGCAGTTACTGCAGCGAAGATAGCAGCTAACACTATAGGTTCAACTGAACTTGCAAACGGTGCTGTAGGACAGGCAGCTATTGCTGATGGTTCTGTAATTATAGGAAAGATAGCTGTAGGAGGAGTTCAAACAAATAATATAGGCACTGATGCTGTCTCAACATCTAAAATAGCAGACAATGCAGTCACTCTTGCCAAGATGGCAGGTCTAGCTAGAGGTAAAATTATCTATGGTGATTCATCTGGAGATCCAGCTGCATTAGCTCCAGGTAGTGCTAATCAAGTACTTACATCTGATGGAACTGATATATCTTGGGCTGCTGCTTCTGGTGGTGGAGCATCTACTGGTGAACAGTTTGTAAAACTTAAAAATAGTTCTGGTAGTCTTAATGATTCTGGATATAACACTTATGCAGGTTATAGGTCGGGAAATGCTTTAGCTAGTGGTGGTGATGAAAATACATTTTATGGTGGTGATGCTGGTAAATCAGTAACGACTGGAGATCAAAACGTTTTTATAGGTTCTTTAGCAGGTCAAGCAACAACAACTTCTTCTTACAACACGGTTGTTGGAGCAGATGCTTTAAGGTCTAATGAAACGGGAACTAATAACACAGCGTTAGGTTTTCAAACTTTAAACGTTAATACCAACTCTCAGAATACAGCCGTTGGAAGTCAATGTTTGAAATCTAATACAACGGGAGGTAGTAACACTGGAGTAGGTAGAGGAGCATTTGAATCACTAACTACAGGTGGTAGCAATACAGCACTTGGATTTGAAGCAGGAAGATTATTAACAACAGGATCAAATATTACTGTTATTGGAAGTGCTGCTGAACCAAGCTCTGCAACAGTTTCTAACGAAATAACTTTAGGTAATACATCAATAACCAAGTTCAGAATACCAGGTCTTAATTTTAGTATTAAAGATTCAACAGCTACCGATAACTACGTTTTAACAGTCGATGCCAACGGTGACGCTGGTTGGGAAGCTGCTGCTGGTGGTGGAGCTAGTACAGGTCAACAATTTGTAAAACTAAATATTAGTGGAGCACTTTCCGATTCAGGAACTAATACATTTGCAGGTTATAACTCAGGTAATGCTATAGCTAATGGAGCTGCTGAAAATACTTTTTATGGATATGGTGCTGGAAATGCAGTTACGACAGGGGATGCCAATTGTTTTATTGGGTCAACAGCAGGTTATCTTAATCAAACTGGACAACAAAATACTGCTATTGGAGCAGATGCGGGTAGGTTTAACGTCAGTTCTCACAACAATACCTCGGTTGGCTTTAATGCTTTAAGACTTAATACCGCAGCTAATAATACTGCGGTTGGTCATAATGCTTTGGCAGCTAATGTCGCTGCCCAAAATACAGCCGTTGGAACCAATGCTTTAACTGCTAGTACAAACAATATAGGTTGTGTAGCGGTAGGTTATAACGCATCCAAATCTTCTACAGATGCAGGTGAACTAAGTCCTTTACGTGGACATATAACTGCAGTCGGTTGGGAAGCTTTACAAGCTACAACCACAGGAGGCGGAATAGTAGCTGTTGGATCTTATGCAGGACATAGCAATACGACTGCAACATCGAATGTCTACGTGGGATATTCGGCGGGGAGAATATGTACTACTGGAGGATCAAATACTGCACTAGGTTATTACGCTTTATATAGCAATACTGCCGCAAGTTGTACTGGTGTTGGAGCAAATGCTTTATCACAAAGTACAGGTACAATGAACACTGCACTAGGTGCAGCAAGTGGTCCTGGTGCTATTACAGGTACGAATCTTACCCTACTCGGATATGGTGCAGCTCCATCTTCTACAAGTGTAAGTAACGAAGTAACTTTAGGTAATAGCTCAGTAGCAACCCTACGTTGTCAAGTTACAAGTATTACTGCACTTTCTGATAGAAGAGATAAGACAGATATTAATACTTTAGATCTAGGATTAGACTTCATTAATTCTCTTAAACCAGTCAAATTTAAATGGGATTCAAGAGAAGGAATAGGAAAAGATGGCACTTATGAAGCAGGTTTTATTGCACAAGATTTCCAACAAGTACAAAAAGATAATGATGCTGATTATTTAGGTTTAGTACTGGAATCAAATCCAGACAAACTTGAAGCCACACCTGGTAAGTTAATCCCTATTCTTGTAAAAGCAATACAAGAGCTTAAGATGGAGGTTGAAACTCTTAAAAACAATGGCTGAACGTACAACTGACGAAGTGGCAACTATCTTTGCTCATGGTGAGCATAGCGTTACACTTATTAATTCAATTGCTGCTCAATCAACAATTACTGATGAGGACAAGGCTACTCTAAAAAGAAACGTAGATCACCTTGAAATTATCAAAGCTTACAAAAAAGAAGATGGTACTACTAGTATCTGGGGTAGCGAAGACTTTACAACAAAAGATGCTGCAGTAACATTAGGCAAAACTAAATACTAGTTTCATGCCTAGCCCAGAACAAAAGCGTGATGAAATTCAATCACGCTACGATACTAACTTTGCTACATACAACGGTAAACAACAACAGATAAATACTCTGCAAGCAGAAATCAGAAAGCTTGAACCACTTCTTATTGAAGATAATGGTGCTCTTAAAGTGCTTAATGAACTTCTAGCTTCAGAGGAAGATGATACGCAAGATTCTTGACGGAGTAGCTGTTGTAGCTTTCCTCCTATCAGCTTCTATAGCTGGTGGAGCTTACTTTGGTTATAAATATATAACCAGTCCTCAGTTTGAGATAAAGGTAAAAAACAAACTGATGGGTGAGTTGAAAAAATCTATGCCAAAGGCAATAGAAAAACAACTTCCAAAGACAACAGGAATAGGTTTACCGTTATGAGTAAACATGACGGACGAGTAACCTTTACACCTCTACATGCTTTTGATCATCTTTGTTTAAAAAAGATAGCAGCAGTTAAAGGTGAAACACTTTCCACTGTTACTGCTTATGCAGTTAATCAATGGTTAGTAGAAAACTACGAAAAACATTTAAATTACTATGTTTAAATCTAGTTCTCAACTGCTATCAGTTGTTTTAGGTTTTGGCCTAATTAGTAGTAACTTCTTTACGTTAATGATTCTTGCTCGTAAAGATTCAGGTATCCCAAATTTAGCAGCACTTCCAAGTAATAAATATTCAAGTTTTTCAATAAGAAGTGACAAAGAAGGAAATAAACATTCTTGGACAATGGCATCAAATCAACATGATCCTAAAAAACTTCTATATACAAAAGAAGAAACACGACCAGGTTTTAAAGGTACAACTAAAAGCTATATACATAAAGAATCAGTAGCTTATTCAACTCCTGTTATTCAATATGAAGATAAAGGACTAACAGCAAAACAAATTGAGTGCATCAAGAAAAGAGCTCAAGGTGAAAGTAATGGAGAGATGGTAGGAACATTAGGAGCTGCACAAGTAACCCCTGCAATAACAGGTGTTCCTGTTGTTGGTCCTGTCATAGCTGGTATTTTCTTTGGTCAAGCTAGAAGACAAGCAAGTAAAGCTGGTGGTGCAATAGCAGCTGATTGGAATGATTGCTGATGAAATTTATTCTTAACGCTATAGGCTCTTTATTTGTTTATAAAAGTCCTGATCCATTAGACGGATTTTATTCCTTTTATCCTTCTTTCTTAAGAGAAAAATCTAACAGAGAATTAAGAAAATTAGCTGGAACTACTACTCATCACAGTAAAACTATATTGATAAACATGATCATTGATGATCAATGCCAAACATAAAAATACCAGAGATAAAGATACCTACTGTTGATATTCCTGACACTCCTTTCTTTACTCAATACTCATTAACTGGAAATGTACCAGGTTGTAATCCATACCATAGAGATTTAGAAACTTCACGTAATCCGTCTTTGCTATGGGCTGATCCAAATGGTGTCTCTAGCAGTTGCCCAGAAGGTCAAATACCATCGTTTAATCCTATGAGGTATAACGATCATCAAATACCTTATGCAGAATCACAATCAACACAACAACCACAGCAACCACAACAGAAAATAAAACTACCACCACCTAAAGAAAAAAAGAAAGAAGAAGAATTTTTTATTGAATGTCCTAGTCCTTACGATCAACGAATAGGTGATTTTCGTAACGATAAGAAGCTAGAACGAATTAGTGGACATAAGCTTTCAGAAGATGGAAAAACCTGTATTACTCTTTATGAATCAACTAACTTCCGAGACCAATACATCCCTTCAACTGCTGCTATTACTAACGCTACTGTTATTGGTTTGGTCGCTGCCAGCACTCCACTTTTACTTAATGCAGTTAAGCCTATTGTGAAGAATTTGGTGAAGAAATTAACGGGGAAGAAGAAGAAAGAGGATGACGATGAGGTAAAACTTGATTAGGTATCGTTGTTAATACAACATTCTTACAACTAATAGCATCTTCTCCTATATATTTAACACCTAATTTCATCTGCTCTGCACATATTTTTAATCTGGCTAAATTTGCTTCTAATTGACTTCTTTTTAATACAAATTCCTGTGTCTTTCGATGTGCTTTTGCAGCGGCTAAACACTCATTATTAAACTTTTTACCTAATGGAACCTGTAAACTAAGTGTTGCTCCATAGTTAAGATTGTAGGTATTTTGTTGTAATCTTTCTTGTTCTGCTACATATAAAATATTACCTGGATTAATTAAATTACCATTTTCATCTTCTCTAGTATCATAGATATTTGTTCTACTCATTGTATTTCTAGGTAACGAAAAGTTTTCACCCTGAGTAATGAAGGGTGTAAACGCTAATGTAGGTAATTGGCACTGTATTCCATTGCTAAATCTATGAGTTGGGAAGTTTCCATTTATCGTTTGGTACCCATTATTTATTACTGTTCCGCTACTAGAAGCACTGGGCGAGCTAATAGTATTACTAGCAAAAGCTGGTACATTAATTAATACTAATGGGAGAAGATACTTAAGGAAGTTGTATTTGTTTCTGTGTTGATTTCTCTTTGTACTGTTGAAACTGCATCTAGTCCAGGTGCAAGAAAGCTTTCGGTCAGACTGAAACTTTCTCCTGCATTGACAACTCCCCATTGTGGTTTGTTGTCTATATCTGGTGTAACCCATTTAAAGGAAACTCCTCCAGCTGTTTGAGTGTCTGTGTAAATAGCATCAGGTGTAATTGATTCCAAGTTTGTTATTTGTACGTTATGACCAGAAACTGAGTAGCTATAACCACTCCTGTAGTTCTGAGTAACCACTGTCTCAACGATGGTCTGAACAGATCTAGAAGTACTTTCCATCTGACCTGTTGTAAACCTTGGAGTAATACTTCCAGCCTTTACATAGCTAGGACAGACAAGAACTAATAAGAATAACCATCTCATCAGTCAATCTCTAATGACATTGTGCTTTGCATTGTTGCTGTAGTACCAGCTCCCATATCACTTAAAGAAACAGTCATTGCTTGATCACTAGCAAGACTCATAGTTACGCTCCCTGGATCACCTCCAGAAACACTTACAGTATCTCCAAAGATAGGCAAGGCACTTACCACACCGTTAGTTACTGTTCCTGCAAGAAGACTTGGTACAGCGTCAGCTTCTAAGTAAGATTCCGAGACGCTAAAGCTATCTCCAGCAGTGGTTACAACAAAAGACGTGTCATAAGAAACTGTAGGAACACCGTTAGTAATTCCTGCATCTGCTAAATCCAAACTTCCAATAGCTCCACCAACTGTATTTGCTGTAGGAGTTACATTAGAGCCTGAAACACTGATGGTTGATCCCACCCTATTTGCTGTTGAACTGGCTCCTACGGTGCTAACTGACACAACAGATTGTAAAGTGTGAGTTATATCTGCTTTAGCAGCTGGTGCCGCTAAGAGAAGCAATAATAAAAGTTTTTTCATACAAGTCTTCCTGTTTGTGGATCTATTTCTTTTCCAGAAATAGGATCAATCCTTGGTTGCACTGGAATAATCCTAACCCCTGTCTCAAATCTGACTGTTGTTACTGAACCATTAGCTGCTTCTGCTTTCTTTCTTTCTTCATCTGCTTTATAAGTTCCATCACCTTTTTTTGATGCTGCTTGTACGCCAAAAGAGGCCAAAGCTCCTGTAAACACTGAAGCTACGAAGGTTATATCTTTAGGTGGTTGTTCTCCAAATGCAGGCAA
>CETY01040993.1_pt1 | contig 15972 bp, 6 predicted proteins | sample 361551 | NCBI WGS metagenome assembly CETY01 (sample SAMEA2623135, study PRJEB7988) | marine metagenome | biome: marine biome (ENVO:00000447); feature: deep chlorophyll maximum layer (ENVO:xxxxxxxx); material: "saline water (ENVO:00002010), including plankton (ENVO:xxxxxxxx)" | depth 45 m | reverse complement strand
AATATTATCAGTTTTAAATACTTTTCTAGGAAGATAATATACTTCTACTCCATAGGTCTGCAATTGTTCATTGATCAGATCTTGAACTAAAAACTGTTCGTTTTGAGAACCCTGTAAAAAATATGGATTTAATCCCATTGCTTATTAACCTATCAAATCAAGAGGTGGTACTTCATACTCGGATGACATCTTAGAAATTATTGATTCTAAATCTCTTTCAGCATCATCGTATAATTGTCTTCCATTTAATTCAATTCCACCAGGAAGTTTAACTCCTTGAAACTTAATTAAATTTTGTCCCCACTGTCTTTTAATAAGAGCAGTCAGATAGTTTTTTATGAAAGGGTCGTTAAAAACACCTGTAAATTCAGTTGGATCTAATGCTCTATAACAGTCAACAATAATATAGTTATCTTTAACTGAAGAACCCCAATCAATATCCAAATATAATCTATCTTGTCTTTGATTAAATCTTATCTGCTTATCTGTAGTTAACATCATATCAATATCTTGAAGATATGATTTTGTCATAGCATAACTCAAAAGACCATTATATCCAAGATTAAATGCAACATCATTTAAAAATAATTGATACTTAATACTAAACATTCCACCAGAAATGGTACTTGCATCAAATTTAAATATTTTTTCTATACCAACAACAGAATCTGGAATTTGTATAAAATTGGAAGTTTCATACCACTTACTAGTGATTGGATCAGCTAATCCACTTATACTTGTAGAAGTAGCAGTTGTAGTTACAATACCAACTGTATTAGTACTACCATCCTCATTAGTCGCCTGTCCTCTATCAATATCCTCCTGAGTAATTTGATGTTTAAGATACATTCTTTCAACACCATTATAACAACGCTCCTGAAAAAGTTGAAGAGCATCGTCATAAGCATCATCTATTTGTTCATCTGATACATTAATCTCCAATACTGGAGCACCTAATCTTCTGAGACAAAAATCTTTTAATTCTTGTTTAGTGGTTGGTTTTGCCATTAATACGATCCTCCATCTATTCCACCTGTAGCAGTTATAACACCACTTAAAACAGCACCAGAACCTTCAAAGAATCTATTGGTAAATACATCATCAGTGAAGGTAGTACCAGCACCAAGAGTTTCTATACGACGAGCACCATCATAGAAGACTTCTACTGATCCATCATCATTAGCGATAATACTATCTTCACCAGATTTTGCTTGAAGATATATGTTACCACCATCATCATCATTTACATTATTTCTAATATATAGATTTCCTGTATTATTATCAAGATATGAATAATCACCATTATGATACAATTCCATATCAAGACCAGTACCAATCAGAATCTTAACATCATCAACTAATTTTAGTGCATCAGCAGATTTGTCCCAATATAAAGCATTTGCTCCACCATTACCATGAAACTCTACATCTTCTTTAAATGTAGTTATACCTGATAAAAATAACCTATCGAGTGTTGATCCTCCAGAAATATTCGCACTACCGTTAGCATCAATTGCTGAAGTAAATGTAGATACACCTGCAGTTACAACTATTCCACCTGTAGTTACTCTGACTCCTTTACCAGCAGTTACAATACCAACAGAATCTACATTAGTTACATCTTCGTAAGTAAGAGTTCCTGCTATAGAGACATTCCCATCAAACTGAGCATTTCCAACAAAGGTTGAAAGACCAGTTATTTTAAGACTATTACCAGTAATATTATCTAATACTAAATCATCGGATAGATATAAATCTCCACCAACATAAACATCTCCACTGAAAGTAGATACTCCAACAAACGTGGAAACACCAGATACATTTAGATTATCAAGTTCACTATGACCATTAACATCTAATCCAGTTAATGTTCCAAGTGATGTGATGTTAGGTTGTGCAGCTGTATTAACTGTACCTGCTAAGTTACCAGTAAATGTAGTTGCTGTAATAGCACCAGACACATTTACATCATCAAGTTCAGTAAAACCATCAACATCCAAGTTACCATTCGCATCTATGGCACCAGCAAATGTTGATACACCAGATACATTTACATTATCTAACTCAGTATGCCCAACTACATTTAAACCTACACCACCAGAAACATCTAAACCCCCATTCATATCAACTGCAGGAGTAAATGTTGCTACACCAGTTGCAACATTAAGACCTAAGTTAAAAGTAGAAACTGAATTAAATATAGATGCTCCAACAAAGGTTGAAATTCCAGTTACCTGTAAATCAGTAAACGTATTGGGTGCATTACTAATTGCAGATTCTATAGTTGCTGTTGTTGTGGCATCCAGAGATGCGATATTCTGTAATTGTCTATCAGCATTAACTATTGTAGTTTCGCCAATTGCAATTGATTCAGTAGCAACAAGAGTAGGTGCAGTTGTTACTCCACTAAAATTTACTTCACCAAAATCTACGTGAGAAGTAAATGTACTAATTCCTTGTACATTTATACCTGCTGCAATATCATTTCCTAAGTTATATTTTTGTGTTACCCTATCCCAGATTAAAAGATACCCAGTTGCTCCAGTTTCATCTTTTCTTGTAGAGTTAACATCCACCAAGTTGTTAACACGAGTTGGTGGTGCAGAGGCATTTGCTAATACCCTAATTATATTTTGTGAACCTATTCTGTCGTTTATAGTTGGCATTACCTTGTTACTCCACCTCTGACTAGTGCTGACCCCTCAACTGCTTTATATGTTCCCCCTTCGGGTGTGGTTATTTGTACATCATATACGTACCTTCCAGGCTTTATATCTACAGTTTGATAAGCAAGCATTGAAATGGATATAACTCCATTTTCTGGTTGTGTAAGTGTAGTAGCAAAAGATACCTGAGTTGAACTAGAGGAGTGCTTTCTCAACATTGCTGATGTGCCAGCTCCTACTAAATCCAGATATCCATTAGTCCTAGTATCCTCTAATTGAAAGGATGTATCAAAATCAAAACCTTGTTCAATTACTATATTGGATACATATACTGCCATTATTAATCAATATATTTTTAAATATTTATAATCTTTTATTTAACACTTCATATAAAAGAGATTTTATTTCATCAATATCAGACCGTAGACGTTTAATCTCCTCTTCTTCAGTTAATTTTTTGTTTTTTAACTGAAGATATTGGCGATACCCTTGGTTATCATGATTTATAATAGCACCAGAATCTTCATCTCTATAAAGATTCTTATGCCCTTCAACTGGTATCATTATGCTAAAGCAATTACTCTTAAATCTTGGAATCTAGGAGGATCTGCTTCATTTGTTCCACTTATAACAATTTTAATTTGGAATCCAGTAAATTCATCTAAATTATTAGCAGTAAATTCATAATCTAAGAATTGATTTTCTTTACTTGCAATAACAGGTACATCTGGTTTTCCACTATTCTTACCAGGATCAATGACTTGTTTTTCAATATCTAAATCTCTTAGATTATCAAATCCAGGGAATAAATCATATGTTTGTTCAACTTCAGAAGAATCTGGTTTGAATAGTCTATAAAGAACTCTAAAGTCTGATGTTGGTCCTCTGTAAGCACCAACTAAAACTTTTAATGAAGTTGATGGATTTGCTAAATTAACTCTTTGTGAAATGTAACAGGCAGCATGTGGATCTCCTGTAATCTGCCTTACTCTACTATCTACAGTGTAGTCAGATACTGGATTATTTAATCTATTTCTTAAGAACCAGAGTGATCCATTCATAGTATCAACAACTGGCGATAAGTTAGAATCGGCACTAGTTAATGATGCTACTAAAGTAACAGATTTATTTCTAGGCAGATTCTGCAATCTAAGTTGCTCATCAACTTCTGAACAAAGAAGACGAGGTGAAGATAATCTATTCAGTTCATTAAATTCAACACTGGTGTATCCCATGTCATTGAATGATGCTTCAGATCCTCCTTCACTTGTTCCTGATACTGATCTTAATTGTGCAGTAATACCTGTACCAGATCCAGGAGTTAATACATTAAATGATGGCATAAATGCATCATATTGGAAATTCTTAGAGACCAATGCAGACGATCCACCACCAAATCCTTCATCAGTAAAACTTAACTGATTTATACCAGTAGATCTATCGGGTAGATTTGTTCTTCCTGTTCTCTTTGCTTCCAAGAAGTAAGAGTCAATTGTTTTATTTGCATTTAATGTAGCATTAGTTGGCATATCATGAACAGTATTGATACCTACTAAAGAAATACCATTAAGTTCATATTTAAAGACCTGATCACCTATTGTATGAGTACTTTGAGAAGTACCACCAAATGCTCTTGTTCCTATAGTTAAACCATCGGTAGTTATAGCACTATAATATATAATCTCATCTCCAACCTTTACATAACCTTTAGTTGTTGCTATTCCTTCTGATGTAGTAAACGTTGAAGTATTACCAGCACCAACAGTAATTGATGTGCCATCAGAGGCTAAATCAGCAGTCAAATTAACTGGAATAGTATTTGGTGCAAGATTTTTAACACTAACTCTATTACTTGTAGAAACCATACTGTGGTTGTATTGGTTAACCTCAAATACATTACCACTATAAAGATCACTAACAACTGCAGAACTTGCTATTACTGTAGTTCCCACACCAACTGAATAAGTTCCATCTGGTCTTTCAACTATTAACTCATTACCATTCGTAAATGATTCACCTTGAACATCAGTTAGATATAATACATTTAAATGATGATTGGCAGTAACAGTTAGTGTAGCATCTGAACCTTTCTTATCAGTGCCTAAACTCTCAGTCGTAAATCCAATAACATCACCAACAACATAACCAGTTCCATTTGTAGTAATAACTGCATTATCTACACCACCACTAGCATTTGTTGTAACAACACCTATAGCACCAGATCCTTGACCAGATATATTGTACATAGGTACGCCAGTGTATGTTGAACTTGGTTTAAATCCAGTTCCAACGCCACTAAGACTCACAGATGCAATATCACCACCAACTTGTTCAAAGTATCCATTTGCGTCTGCAGGAACACCTGATCCAGAACCACCACCCCAAGCACTAAATCTAGTTTGTGGTTTGAAATCAGCAATTGCCATAGGTGCATCAACATCAACATTAGAGAATCCTACACGCAACTTTCTTGGATATGTTTTTATAGGATTACTTTGAGGCATTTCTAATATCTGCTTCATATTTGATCCTAATGCAGAATTATAAAATGTTAAATCAGCATTTGTGTTTTTGATAAATGAACACTTATACAGACTAAATTTAAGATCTTCAAATTGACTTGGTGACCAAATAGTTCCGTTTTGAGACTTAAATAAACTTCCACCAAGATATTGTTTACTAATTATTGCCTGACTTCCTTCACCAAGAGCAACAGTTTCTATGGTTGCCTCACCCATTCTAGCAACCCACAACTTATACTTCGTAGTACTTGGTGCTAAAATAACTACTGCATATTCCTTACGTGCTTCCAAATAAATTGGAGAAGGGAATGTAACTCTTGTTGGAAGAGAAGCATCTGTCGAAGTTTTAATAATAGAATCTCCATTAGCATCTAATTGAGAAGGATCTAAATCAACTTCAGAATAATCTGCCACTAGTTGATTAGTTGGTGTTCCTAATTGAACATCTCTTATTTGAATAGTTATTTTTTGTACAGGATCCTTTTCAGCAAAATATAAATCTAATTCTGATAAGAAAGCACCTGTTTCATCAACAGTAAACGATTGTGCCAATGGATCATCATATTCTGGTTCTGGTCTTGGACGTTCCCTAATGATGGTTGTAGTCCTTGTATAGGTGTCTACAATACCATTAGTAGTATATGTTTCTTGACCACGAGTTATACCTGCTGAAGTATCTTCATCTCCAGGTAATGGATTAGCATTTGTCTCACTAGATGTTAATCTAAAGGTTTTTGCTCCATTTTCAAATCTCAATCCTGGTGTACTACCCCAAATTAAAGTATCACCAGCATATGGATTTCTAATAAAGAATGAACCCAATACATTTCCAAGATTATCAGCAATTAGTCTAATATTAGAAATTGTAGCAATTGCACCGCTAGATTTTCCAACTAGTTTTAATCCAGTTTGAACTCTTCCATAATACGATCCTTGAGCATCTTTTGCTAAAGCATTAGTATCAACATTTAAAATAGTAGAAGATTCGGTATAAGCGGATGAAAGATTAACAGAAGTATCATATGGATTAGTCGTAAATGTAGTATCTGGACTATTATAAGAACCACTTCTATGATTTGCTTGAGCAGTTCTAAAGGTTATTAGACTAGTACCATCAGATAAAGTTCCCTCAACTTCTTCTCCAACCACAAATGACCCAGAAGTCATTGTAATTTCAAGTAGTTTTGGAATTATATCAACATTAGATCTTCCAGCAAAGAATGGGTAATATCTTGTATTTGGTTTTAATCCGAATGTATTAAATGCAACATTTCGGGATCTCATGAATGTATCAGCTACACTACTTGTTAAAACAACATCTAAAGTTGTTCCTGCTGTATCACCAAGAGTAGTAACTTCTTCGTCAATATTTTCAGTCCTAACCCAAGTATCTGAGGATGGATTTAGTTTCATCCTACCTCTGAAAACCACTACCTCAAATGGATTAACGTTCTCAATTCTACTTGCGAATGTATTTTGAATCCAAGAAATTGAATCATACTTTAATGTAATTAAATCACCAGTTTTTTGACAATTAGAATCTAATAAATCTAAATTGGTACTAAAATCTGCAGTCCCATAATTAATTGATGGATTTAAACCCAATTCTGGAGAGTTAGTCCACTTATTCAATGGAACAACCATTTCATCAGTATTAGTATCAATATCAACTCGACAATCTAAATTAGATCTATCCATTCTAAGAGTATCTTTGAAGTCATCTACAAAGAATCCAGACTTGAATCTATCACCAGTAGCGTCTCTAACTTGTAAAGACTTAGTGCCAAGTTCAAGCATAGTTAAACTTGTAACTATTTCTAAATTTGTTACTCTCTTATCAATTTTTCCAATATCTCTCATTGTATATCTCTTATTATCGATAAGAGATATTTTTGCATCTTTTGGATTATACAAATATGCAGGTAAATGAATTGTTGCAACATGCATTGCATCATCAATTAATAAAGGTTCTTTAGGTGATAAGTTTGGAACACCTTTAATTAATGAATATACTCCTAAATTTTCTTCTCCAGGAGTAAGAACTAACTTATCAATTCTTGGTAAATACCAACTATATCCTAAAGTAGAATCAGCTTCAGGTGATACAACTAAAGTTGATGTTGCACCACTATTACTAAAATCTCTACTTGTAAATGCAAATGGTGATTTATTTGTATCAGTAAATTCAGATACTCTTGGTCTAAAATCAAGTGTATCAGTTGCTCTTACACCATTACCTAAAGTAGGAATATCATAGGTGTATCTATCTTTAGTATATGAATTAGCAGTAAATACATCTCCAGTATCACTAGATGGGACAGTAAAATTATCATAGATTACCAATAACTCTCTAGATGGTGCTGCAAGATTTCTCTTTCTTACCAATCGTGAATAGTCATAAAACTGTTCTCTTTGACCCTTATCTAAAGTATACCTATTTGTTATATTTAAATAATTACCTAAAGTTACATTTTGTAAAGTAGTAGAAATATTAGATTCGTCAAAAGTAATTATTTCTCCAAGAATAAATTTATTAGCATTTAAATATGCTATTCCAATTGTAGTTGCATTATCTCTTGATACAATTTGAGCAACAGCATTACTCTCACTACCAGTAACCTTTTCTCCAACTACTGAATTTACATCTAATCCAAGTCCAGAAATAAAGACCAATTTATCTAATGTAGGACTTGTTGTATCCTTAGATTCAAGAACAGAAACAACATTACATACATCAGGAACATTCAAAGATATTTCTTTATCTTGTACTCTTAATCCATAGAAATTACTAGTTGTTAATCCACTAATATTAGTACTAATACCTGAAGATTTATTAACAACAAGTTGAGTACTTCTATTAAATTCTTTAAGTTTATCTTTAATTGATTGTTTTTCTATAGTAACATTAACGGTACATGCAGTATTACTTAAACCATTGAAAGTAACTCTACTACCATTTTGTTGTCTAGTAAATTGATCACTTGTTAAATTCTCTATACTTCCATCACTATAACTAATTGAATATTTTTGAGTATCAAAGTTACTAAAAAATGCACTAGTTATTCCAGTTATATCCGTAACATTAACAACTAATGAACCACTGGATGGAGTTTTATTTAATACTTGAGCAGATATTTCTAATTCTGAAGATGATAAATCAACCGCAGAAACATTAGGTATATCTAATACAGAATAAAGACCAGACTCTTGATTATCTATTATCTGAGGTCTTACTATAGAAAGAGCAACTCCTGTAGAAACTCCTACAAATCCAGTTGTAATTCCAACTACTTCAGGAACTCCTGCTACAGTTAATGTCTTTTTATCTGGAGAGACATCAGTAACTTTATTGAGGTTTGGTGAAGTATATGCAACACCTGCAACAGGACTTGCTGTATACTTAACTATTGATCCTACTTTAATATCATTAAAAGTATTTCCTGGCGACACTATAGTACCACTCATAGCTTTATGAACACCAGTACCAGTAGGATCTACATTAACTGTAGCATTTGCAGCCCATCCTGGAACAGAAGATTCTCTTAAAACAGTATTAGCAGAGAAATCAGCAGCAATTCCTGTAAATGAACTAGAATCCTGATATACAGATTTTATATCATTTGTTTCATACTGTCTAACAGCAGTAATAGATCTACTAAATTCTTCTTTTTCATTAATTAAAATTCTTTCTCCAACAAGAAATGTTCCTGAAGTTTGTGACAATTTAAGAGCAGTTGTTCCACTTGCTGCAACTTGTAAATATCCTGTAGCATCACTACTAACACCACGAACAAATGTACCAATAGGAGCCTGATTGGCATTTAATGATACTCCAATTGTTAATGTAGTATATGTTTGAACATCAAATAAATATAAATCCCATTCACTAGCAGCATTTTGATATGGAGTATTTCTAAGTCCAAATGAATATACTCTCGCAACACCAATTTCTGTGCCAGATGCTGATGTAGGACTTGTTCCATCCTGTTTCACATCACTTTGCAATTTAACTAAATTAGTAGCATTATTTAAACCAACAAAAGGTGTTCCACTTACATTATCAACCCTAATTAAAGAACCTAGTTCATAATCAAGTTTTGCAGATTCTGCAGATTCGGTATCTCTAGGTTTGTCAAAATCTAAAATTTCACCACCTGGTCTAACAACACGATACCCTTTAACGTATGCTGTTATAGGATCAATATCAACACAACCCAAACCTTCACTTGGAACATTTCCTTGTTCAGTAATTTGATTTGATTTGTAAACACCATCACTAGTTATTAAATCATTTAAAGAATTTAATACATTAAGTCTAGCATTACCTAATGAATAATTTCCAGATTCTTCATAAGTTCTTGCTGCAAAATACTTATTAATTTCGTTATATATTGAAAAATCTTGTACTTTCTTTAATTCACCTTCCCTAAGTTTAATTATTTCAATGAAATTAGTATCGTTAAAATCTGTAAGAGATTTTTTTGCTAGTGTAGTAGTAATTTTTAATCTATCTGCACCTGGAGCAGCATAGTTAGAGAATCCCCTAGCATTATCATATAATTGTGGATCATCTTTTGCAGTAACAATAGTTTCTAAAATATTTAATCCAACTCTATAACTTGGAGTATTATCATATGGATCTAGAATTATAGTATCTGCAGCAACATCTACAAAAGTTCCTCTAATAAAATAAACTCCAGCAGACATTTTAACTGCACTACCAACTGCAGTTGCACTAGATTCTATTAAATTAGCTACACTATCCCCACTACTAATAGTAGTATTTCCATAAACAATATCTTCTTCAGCAAGTAAAGGTTCACCATCACTTAAACCTTGATCAACATTATTATTATCCGCAGTTAAATACTTAACAAAAAGAGTTAAGTCTGTAATATCATCAGAATCCGATACTAATTTACAATCATTAACTAAAACTTTTACCCCAGAATTTTGCCCTTTTAGTTCTTTTCCTTTTAATTCTTTAACATATAAAGAAACTGGAAGACCAAGATGTTCTGAATCCAACTTAACAGCATAATATTTGTCATCATATATTACACTTCCAGGAATGACTAATGATCCTTCCTTGAATATATGAGTTCCAAATGAATCTATTTGATTCTGTAGGATTGATTGGAGAGTTGTTAGTTCTCGTGCTTGGACAGGTCTTCCTGGTCTAAATAAAACCTTGTAAAAATTATCTGCCGTGTCAAAGTCATCATAATATGGACTTATATCTAAATTAGTTTTCTGTAATGACATGTTTTAAAATTCCAGGATAACCTTGATGTCTTCTTTTTGTCTTGCATCTCTACTGATTAATGGTCTATTATCCAGATAGATTATATCACCCGACTCATTATTTATCTCAGAACTAGCGATGCCATCTGTAAATTCAGCACCTAGTTCAACAATTTTATTTCCAGTAGGATTAGTAGTAATTCCAGAGAAAATTGTATTAATTCCAACAGACCATCCACTACCACCTTCTTGCTTAACAAGTTCGGTAGCAGATGATTGGAAATTATAAATTGATCCTGAAGAATTAGCTAATTCTGTAATACCACTTCTATCAGTTTGATCTCCAGTTGATTGGTTGAAATATAAAGATCTATCTTGATAATACTTTATAACAGCAATCTTTGGAGTATCTTCCGATATAATATCATAAGATACAACATATGCTCTTGCTTGACCCACTGTAGTATCACCAGATTTAATATCTTGGGTCATAATATCCCCAACATTAATAGTGGTAGCAGATGGAAAATCATCCAAATACAATGAAGATACTGAAGAAAATTGATTTTCAGTAAATAACTGTGTAGATCCAATAGATGTTGGATTTTTTACAATACCAATTTGAGCAAATTTAGTATCAATTGGAAAATCCTTTGTAGAATCATCAAATCTAGCATATACTAAAATTCTATCTGCACCCAATTCCTTATATAAATCATACCCATGACCTTTTGATGGTGGTATAATTGGAATTAATTTTGCAGGAGTAGCTCCACTTAATGCGGAAGATGAAATACTACTTAAATCAACCATTCCATAAGTATATCCTTTACCACCTACAGAAACTTGTGTTTTAGTTATTTTAGTATTAACAACATCAACAACAACTTTACCACCTGATCCGTCACCAACAATATTAAATTCTTGACCAGTGCTACCAGCATATCCATTGCCTTGATCTGCAATGAATACATTTTTAATTTGGTTGTTATTTACATCAGAATTACCATTATCTCTAACTGCTGTTATTTGAGCGTTAGTAGATGATGACCAATCATTAGGAAGAGGTACAAATTCAGTTGCATCAAACTTTATAATATCACTTGGAGCGACTGTAAATAGATACTTCCAAATATAACCATCATCAGTATCACCAGATGCTCTGGTTGGTTCTAATCCTGTAAATGTTGGTTCATTCTGAGATCTACTTCCTTCAGTGTTAATTCCACTTGATCCATTTTGAATACAAACATAAACATTAAAATCTTTATTAATTACAAAATAATTAGCATCATATAACCTAGCAGAATCAGTTACAGGAGACTGATTAGTAGAACTATAATCCTGACGATATATTTCATACCTAGTTCCACTAGCCCAACTTACTTTTCTAATAACTCTTCGTATATTATCCGTACTAATCTTTTTACCAAAGACCATCGTATCTTTAGAATGATTTAAATAATTAATATCATCAGTTGGATTTGGTGGACTAGAATTCCAAGCACTATCACTAGTTGCTCTACCAAATGCTGGAGTTGTACCACTAAGAGTAATACCTGGATTTGATAGACCTACAAACACATAATAAGAATTTGAGGTGTCATTAACATCCCCCAAAAAATTACTAGCATTATTAATTCTAAATTGATCTGTTACAATAGCCGCCATTTTCTATAGCTTTTTTTCTTTATTTATACTAATTTATGCAGGATCATTTAATGCACCAGTATTTCTAATACCAACATTCCTTCTTTGGACTCTTGGGAAGGTTGTTAATCCTACGTTAACAGTCTTAGAGGTTACTCCAATTGATATTGGATTAGAACTTCTACTGATTCCTGATAATCTACCCCAAGAGAAATTACCAGATCCTTCACCAGTTGTTCCTATACCTATTATGCTAGTTGAATTTGAATCAACATCTGCAATAAAGTCTGCCCTATTTGAAGATCTATTAATAGATCTAACATAATATATATTATCCAAATATGTGGTACCAATTCCCACAACTGCAGCATTGCCGCCAGGTGCAGTTCCATCTATAGATGTCACTCCAGTTCCAATTGAAGTATTATAAACATAAATTGGATACCCATTTACTAAAGTTGTAAAATCACCAGAGTCTTTCTCAAGGAAGAACTTAAGTGCTAAAGTTCCTGTACCACCACTTCCAAATGCTGTTGATATTCCAGTAACTATTCCAGAGAACCCTTGAATAGCAGCAGGTGCAATATTAGTAACAGTTTCTTTAGGAAGCACTGGAAGAGGAGCAATAACTTCAGGTTCTTGTCCACTAACATATCCAAGACCAGGATTTGTAATATGGATTGAAGCAATAGATCCATTTGTTATTGTGGCAGTAGCAGTAGCAGTAGTTCCTACACCTGCAGCAATCTTTATTCTTGGTGCAGATAGTGATACTGGAACTGTAGTAGTACTAAATCCACTTCCACCACTAACAATTGTAATAGAACTAACAGTACCACCAGCAGAAACATTAGCAGTAAGTGCAGCTCCTGTTAATGTTTGATTCTCATTAACTATAAATGCTCCAATATTTTTATTCTCATAATCAAATAATTCAGTAGAATCTAAGAAGATTTCTGTATCTGTAGTTGTTAGATCACCAATTATTCTTGCATTAGGGAATACTAATGGTTCAATAGAAGGTCTTGATTTAGAAACAATACTACCGTTGATAGTCTTATCAACTTTTTGCTTTAACCAAGTTAATGGTCTAAGGGTATCTTCATCAATACCTCTACCAAAGTATAAATTAGTTTCAACTTGATCTGAAGTTGATATTCCACTAATTGTTCTTCTGTCCTGATTAACACTTCCAGTAAGATAATTCTTCTTATTAACTTCTACATCATCACCAGATTTTAATGTTTCAACAACATCAGTGAAAGTAACATCTACACCATTAGTTCCTTTGTAGAAGAAAATAGCTACGTCATCATATTGGTCAGGTGCTTCAGTAAATATAAAACTAGTTCCTCCCCCAAAGATATATGCTTCACCTGGAACTTGTAAAACACCATTAACAAAGATCAATAAAAGTGCTTCTAAGTCTATGGAAGCATCATCACCTCTTTGGAATGATACTAATTCTCCATCAAAGTTTAATGGGAATCTTTTTCTAACTCCATCTTGAAGTTTAGCAATATCATCAATATAATCAAATTCTCCAACATTCCAAGAAGAGAATGTGTCTGTAAAGACTTGATTAACACTAAATTCTAAAGGTGTTAAAAGAGAAGAGAAATATCTATCAGTTACTATTCCAAGAGGTACGAAAGTATCTCCCTTTCTAAATCCAAATCCAGATCTAGATATACCAAAATCTTTAACTTCATAAGAAATAGAACCTATTCCAGTTGTAGAACTGGCACCAACTTTAAGATCTAATCTAAGTGCAGTTCCTGTTTCTGTGGTTGACCCTAATCCCAATCTTGTCAATCCTTGAATATCAAGATTTTCATATGCAGGAGATGGTGTTAAAATTCTTGGATTAACATATCCAGCACCACCATCACTAATAGTCATCTTTAATCCACCACCACTATGAGCAGGTGATTTACCAACATTTAAAGTGAATGAAGTTGTAGTACCTACAGATTCAACACCTATTGTTGCCTTATATGCAGGATCAGATCCTGGATTTTCTTTATTCTGTCTAGGATATGAGTGGTTACTAGTATTATTATCCTGATCACATGTAAATGTAAATGCATTTGTAGAAATTGCTACAACATTATTAGCTTTTAGTATACCTGAAGAAGCTGCTGATACAAATGTATGATCTTTTGTATTAGTTGAAGGTACTGAATCTAAAACTTGAATTGCGAACGTATTAACAGTTGTGCTTGCAATTGATACCCACTTATTAAAAATTGGATCCGTTGATCTTGGGTATGGATGTTGAGTTTGATTACCATCAAGTTCACACGTGAATGTTAAAGAGTTTTCCTCAATCTTAACATAGTTTCCAACAAAGTACCCATGATTACTGGCAGTTGTAATTGTTATAATACCAACTGTTGGATTATATACAGCAGCTGTTGCTGTTTGGAAACCAGCAGCACTCATACCATGAGCATTATCTACAGTAACTGTTAGAATACCACTTACTGGATCATATGCATTACCCAATCCACCTATTGAATATGGACTATAATAAGTTGTATCATCAACTAATATAGAACTTGATAGACCACTTACATAAGTATGGGCATTTCCCTGTATAACAGTAGCAGTTATAACAGCACCAGTACCTCCACCACCAGCAGATCCAACACCAACTGTAATAGAATCCGAAGTCGCAGTCTTAATATTCAACCATTCACCATTAGCTTCATCAGTTAAACGTGGATAATATTGTGTGCTTTGGAAATAATCACTAGAGCACTTAAATGCCATAGAAGTAGTTGCAATACCAACAGTATTTGCAGATCTCTTAATAGAATTTGGAAGTGCACTTACCCAAGCATGTGTAGTAGTATTTGAAGAAGGAGTATATTCAAGAACATTTATTTCAAAGGTATCACCACCACTTACTGCTGTAATAGGAACCCATCTATCAGACATATAATCTGTAGATCTTGGATAAGGGTGATTAGATGCATTACTATCTTCAGCACAGGTGAATGTTAGTCCACCATCAGTGATATTGACTATTTGACCAACTGCAAGTGCTGGACTTGGTGATGCAGTTAATTTAACAGTTAATATACCTACAGTTCCATCATAGAAAGTTCCAGTAGTTGCTGTATATGAATCTGATGTTATAAGTCCATGACTATCTTTAATTAATGTTAATTGTCCACTGTCAGACTTAAAGGTTGCATCCGTAGGTGTAAATGTTGCATACGCACCAATACCATTAGGATTAACTGTAATTGAATTAACACCAGCACTTATAAATCTATGCTCATAAGCTACGTCTGTTACCCCAATAGAAACACTACCTTCAAAACTATATCCAGATCCTTGGAAATCAGTAGAACCAATTCCAACACCAGTAATAGTTCCTACAGTGTTAGTAACAGCAGTTGAAGAAGCACCAACTAAAGGAGCAATACCAAGACCACCACTAGAACCAATTGATACAATTTGCCCAGATCTTGGTAGTTGGTTTTGATTTATCATATCATCACGAACAACAAGTGCACCATTTGTGGAGGTAATTCCACTAAAGACGAAACTAGTAACTCCTACTGTGCTATTTTCTATAAAATCATAATTATTAAGTGGATTTTGTTCGGTAGTTGGTCTCTGGAACATTCCATTTACTGTGAGGAAAGTACTTCCTGTAGTAATACCTGCAGTATTAATGCCACTAACCAGAGTTGTAAAGGTTTGAGCAATTCCAGTAAATTCATTTGATATATCATCATATATCTTATTAAGACGATAATCTTGTCTTAAATAAACTCTACCACTAAAGGATGATCTACCTGTATCACGATTAGATCTATCTTTTGATGTATCGTTTGAACCTCTTGGTGCCTCACTAAAGTAAATTCTTTCACCAA
>CETY01009337.1_pt1 | contig 15977 bp, 12 predicted proteins | sample 361551 | NCBI WGS metagenome assembly CETY01 (sample SAMEA2623135, study PRJEB7988) | marine metagenome | biome: marine biome (ENVO:00000447); feature: deep chlorophyll maximum layer (ENVO:xxxxxxxx); material: "saline water (ENVO:00002010), including plankton (ENVO:xxxxxxxx)" | depth 45 m | reverse complement strand
AAAAATTGATTTAACTAATTTAATATGTTTAAGATATATAAAACTATGAGTCTTCAAAACAGTAACATCCTAAATGAAATTTATAATTCAAGAAAAAATTTACTAAAATATTTGAAAGAGCAGAATTTTGAAACAGAAAAACTTGAAAATTTCACGATTGCTGAAATAAATGCGATGGATCAAGGTAGTCAACAAAACACCTCGGCATTATTAAATCAATTAAATTTTGAAGTGAAGAGTAAAATGAATGACAAAGACAAAGAACCAGATGTCCGAACCTGCTCTGTTGTCTATTCAATCAACAAAACAATGAAAAAAAATGTTCTTCAAGATATCATTGACGAGTTTTATGATTACGATTGTAAGAATAAAAAACTATGTTCTTTGATTATTGTCGCAGCCAACATTAATGATACCAACATGAACATTGTTAGAGAAATGTGGGAGAAGTATGGGGAATATTGTGTTTTGTATAATCTATCATCATTGCAATATAATGTACTTGAACACGAATTTGTTCCAAAGCATACTAAACTGACAGAAAGTCAAAAGGAAGAAATCAAAAAGAAATTTAACATTACGAAAGATTCTCAGTTTCCTGAAATGAGTATGTTTGACCCAGTAGCGAAAGCAATGTTGTTGAGACCAGGTGAAGTTTGCAAAATTGTACGATATGATAAGATTTCGTTTAAAAATGACTTTTACAGAATTTGTGTAAATTAAATGTAGGTTTATTATAATTGAGTATGGAAAATAATTTTGTATCTGATATTAGTAATGAAATATTAAACAACTATAACACCCAAAAATATGAACAAATATACGATGCGATTGATGCAAATATTACTAAATTGACAAATGATACTGACTATGATTCTGCGTATCGTCTTCAGCAGGATATCGTATCCTTGAATACAATGTTGTTAAGTGAGATTTCCAAGTATATTAATACCAATGTGACTTCCGATGTTAATGGAGAACAAAATAAATCTAAACAAGACACATTCAAGCAACAGAGTGAATCTACAAAAGTGAACTTGACTTATAAGTATGTTTATGTAATTGTCAAGTTTCTTGTGATTTTGATTCTTTTGATTTTTGTGTATTTTAAATTGATTGTTTCAAATGATAATTCGAAATCGCCCTTTGGTAAACCAAAATTGATAACATAACAAATGGATAATTTAAAAAAATATTTTTAATTATATAATGAGCAACATCTATGAAACCACAAATTCAGAAGTAGTCAATTCTTTGAATAATTATGAAACTAATATTGAATCTGTAGAAACTGCCCTGAGTACAAATGATTACAATGGACAGATTGCAGAAGCAATTAACACCGCAACCACTAGTAAAGACAATATTTCAGAGTTTCTTCAAGGTCTAACATTTAGCACAATGAATACTAGTGATGATATTACAAAAATGGACACATCTTACAATGCATTTTATGACGACTTACAAGAATCTAATGCTATAAACAATCGACTACATCGGCTTGTTGCCAAGTATCAAGTCCGCGACGCCCAAATTAAAAACGCGCAAAAAACAAACACATATTATGGATTATTGACTTGGACTATCATTTTCTTGTTTGTAGGTGCTGCATTATTTCTAAGCATCGTTGAAGACAAAAAGGATTTGAACATTTTTTCGAAGACTCTACTATTTTTGTTTTCGTTAGTGATTTTTTTTTATATTGCCAAAAATCTATGGTTTTACATTGGACAAAATATACAATAATATTTGTCTATTATATATAATATGTCCAATATTACATATAATAGAAATAAAGTGGCAGAATTTAAATTGGCATTTCAAGAATATCAAGCCGCCAAGGAACTGTACAATGCAGAAATGGAAGAGTTTCAAAAAGTGTTAGGCTTCATGGAAGGAAAGTATGACCATGCTACCTCATCAGATGTAGCCAGTTCCGAGAACTATATTGTCAACCAAAGTGGCATTCTTATGAAAACCGTAAATGGTTATGAGACTATATACGACAATTCAGTGAACACCGTTATCAATGTTGGGGATAATAAAAAGGTATTTATCTCAGATGTCAAATACACAGGTGACACTAGCACAGTTAATGATACAAATAAATTATATCAATTTGGATTGAGTGATCTGGAATACAAACATTCAGAGGAAAATATATTGACAGGCGATGATACATATACATACGCAAGCGGCGAACCAATCATCAGTAATGCCAATGATTGTACTTTGAATAATTTGTCGCAGTGTAGTGCGAGGGCTAAAATGGAAAACAAGTCATATTACGGTATTGAAGGTGGAACCGATTCAAATGGCGATTCTATTTGCAATTGCTACATTTTAGATACAATGCCTACTGATGTCGTTTCAGAGAAATTAAAAACAATAGTTATTGATGGTATGAGTGATGTTGCATATTTAGCAACATTGATGGATGGAAGTTTTTACAAAATTAAAGAGTCAATATATAGTGATAATTATAATGGTTTTTATCAATATGATGGTACCAATCCTAATATTAGTCTGCTTATCGAAGGCGGTCGTAGTGGCTTGAACCCCTTTGTTGGTAACGGAATAAATAGCATCCAAATAACTGAATTAGGACAATCATCGTGTTCAAAAAATTGAGTAATTATTGATATACATATATTTTTGTATTAAAAATATTCATTTAAAACCCGAAATAATTTTCAAAAGAAATTATTTAAACGAGTATGAATAATGTTTAATATTATGAAAGTTATTTTAGTCGTAGGTTCCGGGGCTCGAGAGTGTATGATTATAAAGAAGCTAATAGAAGATTCGAGTAAGATAAATATACCCATAAATATTATTTGTATCAAAACGCAAGAAAATACAATTATAAATGATATGTGTCATAAAACGGTAACTATGGAACAAAATGTTAATAAAACAATGGAAAAAATAGAAGAACATATACATTTTTGTATAATTGGTCCAGAAGATCCATTGGAAAAGCAATATGCTGATTACTTTGAAAAAAATAACATTCCTTGTATAGGTCCATTGCAGTTTTACGCACAACTAGAAACAAGTAAATATTTTTGTCGGGATTTTCTGTCTAAAAATGCGACTTTGTCAAAATATTCACCTAAATTTATATGTATTGATAAAAATAACAAAACTTACGAAAATATTAAAATAATATTAGACTCTTTTGATGAAATCGTAATTAAAAAAGATGGATTATGTGGTGGAAAAGGAGTTACTGTGCAGGGATTTGATTTTGCTGATAAAGACAGTCAAATAAATTATATTTTGAATTCGGACGATTCTTTTATTGTCGAGGAAAAACTAGTTGGCGAAGAATTTTCGGTTTTAAGTATGACTGATGGTTTAAATCATATTCAACATTTTCCACCAATGCAGGATAACAAACGTTTATTGAATGCTGATAAAGGACCAAATACTGGAGGAATGGGGTGTGTAATTGACAAAAATAATACCTTATCATTTTTAACGCAGGAAGATATTGATGAAACCCACAATATCAATACATTAGTAATACAGGAACTAAATTCACTACAAGAAAAAAACAACCTACCAATTGGTTATCGTGGAATATTATACGGGAGTTATATAAAAACTAAAAATGGTATTTGTATTATAGAGTACAACTGTAGATTCGGAGATCCTGAATGTATGGTTGCATTGTCACTATTAGAAACAAACTTTTATTCTATATGTTTAGATACAATTTCAGGAAACCTTTGTGTGCCATTTAAATTCTCACAAGACGCAATAATTTGTTTATATCTTGTTCCCAAAAAATATCCAAAATGCAAAGAGTCTGATTTAAATTATGATATTTATTTTGAGCCTGGTTGTATTATGGATAATATAATCAACGCGAATATAAAAATAACGAATGGTCATAATTATTCGCAGAAATCAAGATCATTGTGTTATATATCTAAAAAGAGTGATCTATATAAATGTTATCATTTTTTATATAATCAAATCAAAAGCATAAAAGGTAATTTGCATTATCGCACAGATATTGGAAGCAAATTTTTATCACAATATGAACAGGCTGGAGTTTCAATAGAAAATGGAGAATCCGCAATATCAAAAGTAAAACAGCATATTTTATCAACATATAATAAAAATATAACCAGCGAGATTGGTTCTTTTGGTGGGGAATATAAATTTAAAGATGATATACTAGTTGCCAGTATAGATGGTGTTGGAACCAAATCATCCCTTATAAAAAAATTCATGAATGAACCGTCATATTATAGTATTGGTAAAGACATTGTTGGTCATTCGGTAAATGATATATTAACGCAGGGCGCTTATCCATTATTTTTCTTAGATTATTTTGGAACCGATAGACTAAGTATTAAAGAATTTGAGCAATGTATACGAGGTATGACAGATGCGTGCTTAGAATATGGAAAAATGCCTATAATTGGCGGCGAAACCGCCGAAATGCCTTTAGTATATAGGCAAAATGAAATTGAAATAATTGGTTGTATTATCGGTGTGAAAAATAAAAACTTTTTTCCTAACAAGGTAAAAAGTGGAGATGTTATTGTGAGTTTACCTTCTGTTAGTCCACATACAAATGGATATTCTCTTATCAATTATATTATAGAGAATGGAGCAGTTTTTGAACATGAGATGATAAATATAGTGTTAAAGCCACATAAATGTTATTTGAATGAAGTAAAACTATTCACAAGAACTTATGGTTATGATAAATTGAGTGCAATGGCACATATCACAGGTGGTGGTCTTGTATCAAATCTAAAACGCGTTTTACCATTAAATTTAGATATTGAATTATATGATATAGAATTTCCGGAATGGTGTAATTATCTCATGAAAAAGAGCAATCTGTCTAGAGATGAGATGTTTCGTGTATTTAATTGTGGCGTTGGTTTTGTTCTTGTAGTAGATAAAGATGTTGATTTGAATGTATTTGATTGTCCTCACAAGGTAATTGGAACAGTTAAAGAAAAATAATTTAAATTGATTCTCGGTATAGTGAGATAAAAATATTTATTAACGCGGCGAATGAAGTATGTATCACAAATAAATGTATGTTCCGAATCCACTGCGCAACATAAAAATGATTGATTGTTTTTTCACTTTCTTTTTTTGCATATTGCAAAATTTGTCTTTTATCTCATAATAAATATTGATAAGGATAATTATATATATATTTATTATAACAAGATAATGCCATTTCTGTTCAAAAATAAAGAAAATGGAAAATGGATAAGTTTTGACAATAATTCGTCTACATACAATAATCGAAATATTACCCTAACAGATTGTCCAGAATGTGAAGAAAATACAGTACCAGCAGATATGCCAGATTCTGTTTCGGATGAATACATGATCAAACTGAATGAAAAATGCATATTACCAGATGACGCGAACAATTTGATTTCTGGTCAATGTAGTAATTCCGACAAAGATGTTTATATTATGAAAAAACTGAATGATTCTTTTTTGGAGCAAAGTTTACCCAACACTCTTAAGGTTTCAATCGGATTCAGCGACAACAACTCAGCGTCGGTAAATAGTAGTAGCTACAACTGGGGCAAAGAAATGACGAACGGAACTCATAATTATGTATCAGGAGAAACAAAAGACAATTCAAAAATTTACACTTTAATAAAAGACCCCAAGATTTACAAGAATAGTTCTGAAATAAGCAATCCCAAAATTAAAGACTTTCTTACAGAAAACATTGAAATCAGATGTAAATTATTTCATGTTATCGAAGAATACAATTCGAACAAACAATTAGTTGCCAAAAATATATATAGGTTAAAATATGTAGACAAGTCAAATATTGGAGATCTAACGGACGACGCTATAGTTGGTGTTTTTATGTTTATTGACGCAACTGAACAAGATTTAACTACCTATTCTCCCCAATCAAATGACGCTGCAATATTATATTTTGGGAAGCAAAATTATGAAAATAGTAGCACAAATGAAATAAATCGTAAGAATTTTTCTACTGCGTATATCGGAACATTTTTATCCGGAACTATGAAAGCTGGATACGTAAATACTGATGAATATGGTGGAGGTATTATTATCAAAAATAATAGCAGCAATTCAAAAACTCAGTTTAGAGTCATACTTAATGATAGTATATTCAACAGAATGATTAAATATTCATATCCACAACAAGGAACCAATAATTCTGGAAATGATATTGATTTGAATATATCTAGTTACATGAATCCTTCTAAAAAAATGTTTGTAGATAACAATGCTGTTATTTCAAAGAATCAAACAGACGGAACAAATTCATCAAGAACAGTTTTTAATGTCGTCCCAACCTCCGAGCCATTCTCTTCAATTGAGGGTTATTCTAATTATTCTATAACAGACGAGATAAATATGCTCAATAGTAAATTGCAATCTAATACTTCTTTTGATAACATCATTCAACAAATACAAAAAATATTAGATTTGATGAATCAAAATAACGCGGAAGATGAATACGCACATACTATTAAAATATATAAAAACGACATGCAAAATATGAAACATTGTTTCAATGTTGCTAAGAATCTCTACACAAACGTAGCACTTTTGTACAATAACATGATGAATATTTATTCCAAAATTGGGTTGAATAACATTTATGGAAATAAAGGACAAAGTGGAAGTATGAATTTTAATGATAGTCTTGCGAATTCTGTAGTGCAACAACTCAATACACTCAAAACAGAAATAATCGCTACAAAAAATAATTTTAAAAATCAATACAATTTGTCGTTAATTGAAATAGAAGATGAGTTGATTTCCTTTTTAATAGATATATTCAAATACATAAAATACAACTACGACAATATTCAAAAACACGTTAATGCCTTTTTTGATTATAATGATGCAAAACAACGTATTTCCTATTGTAAAAGTAAAACATTTTTGAATCAAATAAAACTTGATTCTAACGAAGTGTTTTATTTTGATACTTTAATGAATCTCAGTACAGGTACTTTGAAACAGAGAATTCAATATGGCGAGAGTTTGAAAAATAAAACCAAAACTTTTTTTGACATTGATTTTGGTTCAATTTATGAACAATTGTTTGTAGACGCTAGAACCGGTCCAAGGAATTTTGTCTCCACACGTATCGGAAAGATGCTTCATAAAGAACCATCGGTAGTATCACAATTTATTAATACTAATAATAGTCAGAAAGGAGTCATGCACTATTATCACGATATTTTGATTACACAAAAACAGTATTACGAGAGATTCAAAGAGTTGAAATCGCAGAACAATCTTATAAACTATTTCAAAAATAATTTTCCGAATAGCAGCGCACCGAGAGTAATTATGCAATACTATTCTGATTACGGGAAAAATCTACAAAGCGGGAATTCGTATTTTTTCAGTTTGATGACTTATTATTCACAACTTATGGGTAATACCAGCAGTGGCGATAATGCGCGAGAAGATGAGATTTTTGGGTCATTATTTAAGAATTTGCGGTATTACAAAGAAAAGGGCGTTCTAATTCCAAGTTTAGATTACTCTGGTATTAAGGATGACAATTTGTACAAATATTATGAAAACAATTATTTTATCAACAAAAAATCCGAACCAAGTATAATAAGTGCGTTTATGAATAAATATTCTACGTTGGCAAATGTTATCGAAACTAATACCGGCAATCATGATGGAATTATTTCTATCAACGAGTCGTCACTAAAGACGAGTGAATCTTTTGCTAACATAGAAAATTTTGACATCCAACGTGTAAGTGACTATCACCCACCAAAACCGTCAATAATTGCTGCATCTGGTGATGGTGATTATAATGTTAGTTTGTTCAACGACGCCTTCTATTATTATTCAACACAGGGTGACAAACATGTAAGTTTGGGCGAATATTTAGAAGCAGATTACGTAGGTGGTAAGTTTGAGAACAATCAAGCAAAATGTAGTGAAGACAACGGTAATAATGGATTCAATGATTCCAACCCGAATATTATTATGTCTTATTCATGCGGAACAACTGGAAATAGCTATGGCGGCGAATCAGATACTAGGTATATAAACAATTTTTTTGATTCAGATGGTGCAGCATGTAAGTCAAGTAATGAGTATTTTAACCATACTATTACACTATACTACGAAAACGGGAATAATGGTAAGTGTACCGTAAAGTTGGTGTTAAATAAGGATACCGGCAATGGATTGACTATATCAGATTCTATACCTCATACAGACTATCTTGAGACATTTGACATACCCAATGGCGTTAGTTCTTTGACAACCATATATTCTGGTCCAGGTAACTCTGATAATAAAATGGATTATTTAGAAGATATTGGGAATGACGAACCCTCAAGTTCAGACTTTGTTTTGTATAATGCGGACAAAGGAACGGATGATCGTTTCTTTAGACTATATATTCAGGATAATAAAGTCAAATTAGATTACAAACTATCTCGTGGTTTGGCGATTGATAAAAGTAAAGATGATGCGGGTATGAAAGGATTAGTAGACCCTACTCTTTCAATAAATGATAGTGAACGAGAGAAAATCATATACCTATACAAAAATGACAAAAACGTTGGTGAAATTGTCAGTAAAAGTGTTTACATTGATTCCGCTGGTGTATCACATAATATTGATTCCAGTAAACTAAACAAAGTGATACAAAACACTGGTCCAGGGGAGGATTCTTCTACATATGAGAAGTACAAAAACTTCTGTTACAGTGGGGTTGTAACGGCGAACACGCCTAGTGAGGATTCTGTTGCGAAGATCAATAATATATACCTGGATAGAAATGAACTGAAACATATTTACCATTCGGATGGAACCTGTGTTGGCGGAACTGATGATGCGTCCACGTTAAATCTCAAGAAAAACGTGTTTAATTCTAGTCATGGCGCATGTGTCACAAATCCAACAGCTGTCACTATGATTGATATTACTCGGTACAATGAAATAAATGGTTCGTCGAATAATTTCAGTGACGGAAAGTGCGATAAGAAACATATGTTTTCTGGAGCAATAACAAAATTCAAAAATTCCAGGAACGACTTTCGGATCAAATTTGAAAATATGATTAATAAGTTTAACGAATTAAATGAAAATGAATTAGAAATTTTAGAAGGCACGCAAGCAAGCATCGAAAGTCTGAAAGAAAATATAAAAGAATATAATAATCTACATCAAACCGCTACTATCAACAAATCTAAGAAAACAATCATAGATGCGCAAGCAAATGACACAAAAATTCTGGTCAAAAACTCTCAATATAATATGGCGCTTTTGGGGATTGGAGCAATTGGTGCTACAATGCTAATGTTTAATTATATGAAAAAATAGTTTATATATATAGTATATTACGCTTTATGGGTATTGAAGTCAATATTGATAATAATTTGAGCGGAGATTCTATCAATGTTAGTAATATGCTAACGTCATTTGACGCACAAAATAATCTAGTCGATCAGATGTTAGACAATGAATTGTATAATCAAGAATTGTACAATGGCGGAATAGGAGAAAGATATAATAATAAAGAACCCCAAAACGATTTTTATAATATTGTAAACCATGCGACAGATTTTCAAAGATCCAAAATAGACAAACTTGCAAATATTGATGTATCCAATATTTCAATGTCTTACAATAAAACAGCCGATATGTATCGCAACCAGTATGCGGTTGATCGCTATGTAGAATCAAAAATGAATAAATTCAAAAAGAGAAATAAACATTTACTTGAAGACGTTGGTAATAAAATAAGACAAAAAGAAATTTATACGTACTATTACAAGAAATATAATGCGCAAAAAAAAATATTATTGAATATTGTTTTTGGTGCTCTTTTAGTTATAGGATTAAGTTATCTCAATAAAAATTATAGTTTTTTATTGACAGATACATTATTTATTTTGGCACTAGGTCTTATTTTTGCAGTAATCGCGATAAACATTTGCATTCAGCTAATAGAAATCTTTTTCAGAAATAATATCAACTTTGATGAATACGATTTCATGTTTGATGCAGACTTGAACAGTGATTATTTAGGTTACAGTAACAAAGAGAAAGAAATGCAAGATTGTGATGTCGAAATCAAAGCATACCAAGGAAGATAAATTTAATATATTATTTATTAAATTTATATACTATAAAGATGAGCAATACTTTATTTGGTCCAGAATACAACAATTTTACGGAAGTACCATATTTAAACGGTGGCGGTGGCGGTTCTACTGAATATGCCTCAGACATAGTCGCTGTGAAAGGTCATATAAATAACGCAAGCAACTATTTGGATTCTAGCGCGGTTCAAAAAACCTTTGAAGATTACTACGGCAATGGTTATGAAATGCTTGATCTGGATCAACTTAAAGAATACATTGCCAACGCAATTGTTGAAAACGAAAAACTTTCAGAAAGCGAGTTAAAAAACAAGGTAAATTATGCTATAAAAACAGAAAATCTTCACAAGAATATTAAAAACAATAAGTTCTATAACACCGCTCTTCAGAAGATGGTAGCTGAAGATATTAAAATTGACAATGAAGATATTAAAAAAATAACACAAAATCTCCATAACAAAACAAGACATTTAGAAATCAGAAAGTATTATGATGAAAAAATGAAACAACAAACAGGAATTGTCAAAACAGTTATTGCAATGTGCTTGGTAATGTTAGGAATTACTTTCTTTTACAAAACCAATCTTTTGAATACCCGCATTTATATTACACTAATCGGAGTTGGATTAGCATGTATTGTTATATATACAATTGGTAAATCTATTGACATTTTTGTGCGAGATAATAATAAATATGACGAATACGCATATGTAAGATCTCATCATTATTTAAACAGAGGAGGCGATTCCGAACGATTAGATGATGCACCATTGCACGAACAAGAGGATTTGATAAGCAATAAATGTTTGAGAGTTATGGAACAACAATAGGAACAATTGATGCTTTATAATTTTAAATGTATATATTATATGAGTGAATCACTTTTAGACAATTTATTGAATGACTCCCAAACAGATTATTTAAAGAAGACATGTCCGTCTTTATTTGATGGTTCAGGAAAACCGAATTTATCATATAATAAAATATTGAGCACAGATCAAAATCTCATCATTCCAGATGGAATCAAGTATTATGAAGTAGTAGAAACCGGAAACAATTATGTTGATAACTTGTTAAATGAAGAAGAGAAGTATTTGAAAGAAAAATATGGCGAATCATTGTATAGCTATTTTGTAACTAAACGCAAAGATTACATCAACGAACAAATAAAGGATGTGTGTTCAAAGGTCGTGGTCGAGACAGATGGTACAAACCTCACAAATACATCAAACATATTAATAAATACATTAAGAAAGCAACTAGATTCTTACAAAAAATCTTTGAAAACTTATTACGAGGTAAGTGATAAGACGGAGAAGAAAACCGAAAATGACTTTCTGAATGCTCGTAAGTTTTACTATAGAAGTGTTGCAATGGAAGACACAAACAAAATGGATATGATGATGACAATATTTTACTATTTTGTTTTAGTTGGTTGCATTATTTATTTAGCGTTGAAAGGGCGCATCGGATTTAAAAAAAATTGGTGGGTATATTTATTGTTAATCCTATTACCATTATTTACGTATCAAATATACGGGTTTGGTGTACAAAGTTTTCATTATTTACAGGAAACAGCCGCTGAGCAAGGACCAAAGAAGGCGTTTATGAATCAAACATAGATTTACTCAGTAAAGCCAGTTACATCAATGAATTCGCTTTTATAACTAAAATTAAACCACCCATCTGTTGGATATTTACCATATTTATCTTCGAAATATTTAGTCAGTTCTTTGCCGTTTGGCTTCTGTGTATTCGAATACATTTTCGTAAACCAATCGTTGAACTTGACCGTCAAATCTCGTGTCTTGACACTGTGCCCATGTTTACTTGGCGACGGATTGATTATCGCGTTATGGAATTCAAGTATGATATCTTGATCTTGGCGATATTTTAGAGTCGACTCCAGCACCATATCTACATCATCAACTCGTCCTTGTTTCTCAAATGCGATATCTACAAGCATAGACAGGAGTACTGGTGCCCATGATTTGAATTTTTCATCTAATTTTTGATCGATTTTAAATTGATACTTATAGTCTTTAATTGGAAAGTTAGGGTCGTTGTATGGTTTATCCGTAAATTTGGAAAGAAAGTCTACTTTCCGCAAACGCCGCCACGTACCATCATCATTACTTTTCACATCGAACATGCAATTAGTACAAACAACAAGCTTAAATTGAGGAATGAATGTGACACTATCTTTAAACAATGCTCTGCATTGAATTGGGTCTCCACCAGTTAGTTCTTTGACGATTCCTTCATTGATGCTGTCATTTTTAGAAGGCTCTTGCATTACAGCATAGCGCGTACCAATCAAATTATAAATCTCCGAAGAGGTACCACCAATATTTGAACGTTTCTGTGTTACAAGACTGATTGGAACTGTCCCTTTATACTCACCAAGAACAATTCCCATTAACTCTACAAGTTTAGATTTACCATTCGCACCAGAACCATTGTATATGTTGAATGTCTGATTTTCATTTGTTCCCAATAAAGTAGAAGCCATGTGCTCCCACATGTATGTTCTCAAGGAGGAATCTGTTTCTCCCGTTTCTTCGTTTTTAATATCCGGAAATAACTGCTCCATGAAATCGTTTATTTCTTTGATAATATGGGGTTTGTTTTTTTGTTGATGTTGCAATGTTTTGTAATTCAAATTTGTTGATTTTGATACATAATCGTCATGTTTTCCACAGCGATGAGTCTTTTGTTTAAAATCAACAACACAATTCGTGCACCCAAGCAAATATGGATTCTTGTCCAACTTGTTGTAGAAATCCTTGTCCCAAAATAATTCTTGACATTCTTTCATAATATTGTTTTTAGTTGTTGTCTTTTTCAACAATTTACAAGTTGCGCTCATTTCATTTCGTTTTTTAATAAAGTCTTTTTGCGAATCATTACAATTGTCTTTAAATTCCCCAACGACTTTGTTGCTCATATTATTCATTTTAAGTTCATCCTCATTATCATTTTTCACATTATTAAGTATCATATTATTTTGACTGGCAAGTGCTGAACTTTGATATGAAAACAGTTTCTCTTCATATTTTTTATACATCGCTGTGGATATTTTGAGACGTAGAGTACTACCACGATCATTCAGTTCCCACCGATTATTTTTGAATTCGTACCATACATTATTTCCAATACTTGCGCATACATATTGCGACTTGTACATTTGAAATAATGTATTAGCCAAATCACATTCTGTGTTATTTCTGAAAGAATAGTAAATGTAATAATCAACTGTTTTGTTGTATATATTTTTGTATTCATCTGGATTGCTAGTTTTACACCAATAAATAATAGACTTGAAAGTAAATCCATTTCTGTCATTTATTTCACCATCCTCCCACATATCTAAGGCATCATTATGAGAGAAGTCGAAATCATCACTTTGACTACAAAACTTAAGCCAAGTTAAAACGAGTTTTTCGTTTGTATTTTTCAAAGCCCAACACACACGAATCCATTTATCATATGATCCGGGACCCCAATATTCTTTTGGAAGAGCCATTGTGTAGTTGTGTATTTCTTTGATGGTATAATCTGTATTTGCGTCATCAAATAACATTTGTATCAAGTTATCCAAATCTTCCGAGTTTTGTACATCACCCAAATTATTACATTTACTTTTGTTTACTACTTTCAGTTTTGTCTTTTTAACAAGAGCTTCTTTTAAGGTCAAATATTCCGCCTCCTTTTCTTTTTTAAGTGTAAAATTATTACACCCATCTGTGTGTCTTACACAAAACTTAGGGAAATATTTATTAAAATCAATAAATTGAATATCTGTTTCAACAATATCAATAGACTCATCTGCTACGGTTGATACAAATATACATTTTAGTTTGTATGCTTCATTCCCCGGTTTTCTAGAACCGTATAGTTGCCACCCCGCGTTACCCTTCATAACAGCTTCATCCACGACGCTACTCCAGTCATTTACAAGAGGTAAATCAACCCAAACATCTCCAATATTTTCAATAATGTATTTACGGAATAACATCTTTACGGGAAAGTCTGCAATAATATCAATGATGATATGAATGCCGTCTTTAGTGACGTTATCCAAACAATTAACATTTTCTTTTTCGAAAATGTAAAATGAAATTTGATTGTTATCCAAGTCGTCAAACAGTTCATTGAATCCATTCATACACAATTCAATAAAGTCATTAATGTGGTCTTCAGTGTGCTGTTTACTTATGATTGAACTGTTATATCTAAAATCCAAATCTATCGCAATTTTTCCATTATCAAGTTGACGTTCTACTAAGTACGCCTCTTTTTTATTTTCAAAGACATGTCTTTTATAATTTTCTTGAAACTCATTCAAATTGTCTTTAATGATTTGATACTTGTTCCCAAAAACATTCAGTTCTGCATCTCCGATCTTGATATAGTTTGCAGAACTTTTGTCTTTTGTTATGAACTTCTTTAGATACTGGTCCAACGCCATACTTATGATATAGTGTGATATTTCTTTTAACCCACATTCAAATATCAATTTTTATTTTTTATACACTACTTAAATAAAGTTTCACATCTTTATAAAAGACTCTCTATGAATGAGGCATTCAAACGCATAATTATTGATATTAAAGATTTAAAAAAATCGCCCATCGATAACATTTGTTATGTTCCAGATGAAGACAATATTTTAAACGGGTACGCTCTAATCATTGGACCTGAAAACACACCATACGAATACGGAAATTTTTTGTTTCAATTTCGATTTTCAGATAAATATCCATACGCCCCACCTAAAGTTCTTTATAAATCTAATGATGGAGTAACACGATTCAATCCAAATCTTTATCGTTCAGGCAAAGTCTGCTTATCAATCTTGAATACGTGGAGTGGAGAACAGTGGAGTGCTTGCCAAACAATCCGTTCTGTGCTGCTTACACTACAAACCACCTTAAACGAAATACCGTTGCTTAATGAACCCGGGGTAGATGCAAAATTGCACAAGGGTTCAATTTCAAAATACAACAAAATGATTCGTTATAAAAGTTTAGAATTCACCATCTTGTACTACTTGAATAATATTGAAAAAATACCTATACAAAATGTGGAAATAGTTGAGGCAATTTTATCATATTACAAAATGAACAAACAAAATATCTTGAAAAGCGCTTTAGGAGTGAGGGACGCGAACAAACAGGAAAATTTATACCTTCAAATGTACGACATGAAAATGTCTTTAAACTACGACAATTTGTACAATAGAATCGAAACATTTATTAATAAAAATTGAATTAAATTTATTTGTCATTTATATATCATATTACAATGGAATTCTGTAAACAATGCGACAATATGTACTATATGAAAAAAAATGAAGAAGGAAACTTAATATACTATTGCAAGAATTGTAACTATGAAGACACAAAACTGATTGAAACAAAAAATATGAAAATTTTTGAATATTCAAAAGAAGACAGCACCGGAAGTGTAAATATCAATGAGTATACAAAATGTGATCCAACATTACCGCACGTGAAAACTATTAAATGTCCTAATTTGAACTGCAAATCGAACAAAGAAGAAGACGTGGAACAAGACGTAATATATATTCGTGTGGATGATAAACAAATGAAATATATTTACTTGTGCTACCATTGTGATTCCAATTGGAAGTCTTAATTTAAAAAATTGATTTAAAAATTATATATGGACAAAGTATAACGTATAATTATATTATCAATATGTCAGACGATGAAGCGGAAGTTCTTGATTTAGAGCAAGTTGTTGAAGAAGAAGAAGTTGATAATATGGGCGGAGTTGAGAAAACAAAAGGTGACGAGGAAAAAGATGAGGAAGAAGATGAGGAAA
>CETY01055911.1_pt1 | contig 15986 bp, 18 predicted proteins | sample 361551 | NCBI WGS metagenome assembly CETY01 (sample SAMEA2623135, study PRJEB7988) | marine metagenome | biome: marine biome (ENVO:00000447); feature: deep chlorophyll maximum layer (ENVO:xxxxxxxx); material: "saline water (ENVO:00002010), including plankton (ENVO:xxxxxxxx)" | depth 45 m | reverse complement strand
GTTGGCTCCGGTGTTGGCTCCGGTGTTGGCTCAGGAGTTGGTGCCGGTGTTGGTGCTGGTGTTGCGCCTGGCTCAAGTGTAGAACCGTCTGGTTTAAACAAATACCACACACCGCCTACTGCATTACCGTTTGCATCTGTGTCAGAATTATCACCTGTATATTGATAAGCCGGTTGATTGTTGATAAGTATTTGATTCTCTGAATTCTTTGTGAATGTCGCGACATCACTCCCTGCGGCAAATTCTACGACTAACTCAGAAATATCTCGATCAGTTGTAACATATGGCCATGCTGAACCTTGATATGTACCCACACCGTTATCAATACCATCAGGCGTGTATGCATAGATTGTTCTTAAATTAGCAACTGCATTACCACCAGGTGTTGCACTCGCATTTACTCCTGACATTTGGACAACATCATAAGCACTTCCATCTACAGTCACTGAGAGCAATGAGGCTGTTAATGGTGCTGGTGTTGGTTCTGGAGTTGGTTCTGGTGTTGGTGCTGGTGTTGGTGCCGGTGTTGGTGCTGGTGTTGGTACTGGCGTATATGGAGATGGAGAAGGGGTTGATCCACTGCTACCACCACCGCAAGCCACTAAAACTGCTGTTGTGAAAACTGATATTAATAAATTGATGTTTTTTTTCATAAAATTAAGCCCTGTTCTATTTATATATGGTTATATTAGTTTTTCAATGGCACGACATGATTTAATGGGCCACAACGTTGAAATTGTAACATCTTTGGTATTGATGTTGGAAGTGGTGGGTCGTATAGGATTCGAACCTATGACCAACGGGTTAAAAGCCCGGTGCTCTACCAGCTGAGCTAACGACCCAACAATTTCAAAGCGCTATTCTAGACTACTTAATGTCTCAGCGGAAGCTTTTGCCGCTGAACTTTCAGGAAATTCTTTAATGACGTTTTCCAGTTGAGCTACAGCTCTATCATCATTGCCCTGTTGTAAATATATGGTGGCCAACTTAAATTTTGCTAGCGGAATCTTCCAATGCGTCGGATATAAACCTACTAATGTATTGTAGTTTTGTGTAGCAACAGCAAGATTACCATTAGTAAGATTGATCTCTCCCATCCAAAAATAGGCCAGTGGCGTATTATCTGAATCATTATTTATTTGAACAAAAGAGTTCAAAGCACTTAAAGCTTCATTTAATCTGCCTTTTCTAATTAACAAAATAGCTTGATCATAAGTATTTAAAATCAAGTCTGGCTGCTCAATTACTGATTCAGATTTTTGCAGATCTTCAATCGACATGATCGATGTAAGTTTAGCGTCGATGTTGGAAATTTTTTCTGCGTTTTTAGACTGATAAAAATCTAATTGGGTCTGAATTACTTCCATTTCATTTCGCAAGGAAGCTATCTCTTTTTCCAAAGACTGTATTTTTAAATAAAGCTCTATGAATTCTTTGTCTCCATTATCTTGTGCAGACAATGAGAAGATTAAAGATAAGAAAACAATTAAAAAACGCACTACTTTATAAAGAATAATTCAGCTCTTCTATTTTTTGACCAAGCACTTTCATTTGATTTTGCTTCAACAGGCATCTCTTCACCATAACCAACGACTTCTATATTAAATGATGAAACTCCTGTAGCTGTCAGGAAGTCTTCAACTGCTTTGGCTCTTCTCTCACTTAAAGCAAGATTATATTCTCTAGTCCCTCTTTCATCTGCATGCCCTTCGATTAATAATGTGTACTTTGAATTTGATTTCATTAATCTAGAAATTGAAAAAAGCTCTTCAAGTGAGTCTTCTCTCAATGTTTCATCGTCATAATCAAACAAAATAGTTACATAAGCCTCTCCGACATCAACGCTATTCATAACAACGCCATCATCAGATGTTTGTTCTTTTGAAGCTGTAAGATCTACTGTTTTAGTTTCTTGAACATCTACCTTTTCAACAGGCGTTGATGAACAAGCAAAAATAAAAAAAATCGAAAGTATTGAAATTAATGTATTTTTCATATTTACCTTATAAATGGTGACCAAGATGGTTCCTTTAATTCTCCGTATAAAGCTGGCAACCTAAAACTAACCTTGCTGCTTAAATTAATTCCAGCTAAATATGATAGATTTCCATCTTTTGTTGAGTAGATTATAACATTGCCATTTGGAGCTATGCATGGACTTTCGTCATTTTTAGTGGATGTAAGAACTTGTAGCTCTCTGGTATCTAAATTTAGACGTGCAATGTTAAAGTCTGAAAGAGATCTGTGCACCATAATAATTTCATTTTTATTCAAATAAGATGCTCTAGCGTTATAGCTCCCTACTGTAGTGAGCCTTCTCTTTAATTTAGTTCGTACATTTATTTCGTAAATTTGTGGGCTACCAGATCTATCAGATGTAAATATGATTTTTTTTCCATCTGGTGACCAGGCTGGTTCAGTGTCTATTGCTAAGTTTTCAGTTAATCGGGTAATTTTTTTATTGGCAAGATTTATAACATAAATTTCTGAATTGCCGTCCTTGGTGCTGGTAAACGCTAATTCTTTATTATTCGGCGACCAGGCTGGGGAGCTTACAGAAGATTTTGAGCTTATTATCAATTCCCTTTTTCCTGTTGCAAGGTTTTGAGTAAACACTTGGGCCCTATTATTCTCAAAAGAAACATATGAAATTTGCTGAGAATCACTTGACCAGGCTGGAGATATTATTGAGCTGTTTGATTTAAGAAGGACTTGTTCGTTGAAACCATCTGAATCACTAACTATTAACCTATGTATGTTTGAATTTTTTGTGACATACATTAATTTGGTAGATGAAATTCCTTCAATGCCATAAAAAAATTTGTATATTCCGTCAGAAACATAATGACTAGATTGTCTAAGACTGTCAGGCAGACCAAGCACTCGTCTTTTATCTTCAGTATCGTTGTAACTTATATCAAAAATTGAATATGAAATATCTAGGCTGTTATCTTTGTCTTGAACATCAATAAACACAATTGAGTCTACGTTTAGAAGCAACCAGTCCCTCTGGATAACTTCATTCTCATTTGTTGGAACACTCAGTAACTCATCATTTGAAAGGACTTCAAATTCACCTGTTCTAGATAAATCGTTACTTACAATCTGAATGATTTCTTGGCCTGAAATTGAATTGACATTTTTTTCTAGGATCGCAATTTTAATTGGTTTACTTGCACTTTCTGTTATTTCTAAAACAAGGTCTCCGTAAAAATTAAAGGAGAGAAATAGTAATACTAAAAATTTTTTCATAGTGGTTTAAATCTTAGAGTAAAGTTTGCAAAATAACTTTGAAATACTTCATCATCAACATTTTTTATATAATTTATACGCTTATATTTTCTAATTGCATTTAAAGCTGCCCTGTCAAAAGTTTCATCTCCACTTGATCTTTTCATTTCAATATTTTCAATTAGTCCAACTCTATTGAGCCTTAAATTAAAGTCAACAAACATTCCTTTTGAAGTATTATTTGGCCTTATCCATAAGTTCTCGATGTCTTTGATCACTTTAGCACTGATTTGTTCAACGATATCTAGTGCAAAGTCATTCTTATTCTGCATGTCCTCTTGCTCAAGATATTCATCAAGGTTTTTAATTTCCCTTTTAACCTCCTTTGGTGTCTCATCGCTTTCGGTGCTTATATCCACTTTTGATTCAGCTATAGTAGTTTTTTTTATCTCAACTTCTTGGATAGCTGGTTTATCTAAAAAATTTACATTTGTAATTTTTCTTTTAGTTGTCTCAGTTTGTTCAGATGAAAAAATGGTGTATCCAAAGAAAATTCCTACATGCACAAGTATTGAAAATAAAAAGGCTGTTACCCACTTAATCATGGTTGTGTAGCTAAAGAAAAGTTATTTGCTCCATTCGCTTGTAAGACACTTAAAAGCTCTGCTATAGACTGGTATGAGGTATTCTGATCTCCCCTAACTATGATTTCTATATCTGGATTAATTTTTATAATTTTTGAAAACCTATCCTCTATAAACCCTAGAGAGACTTGGACATTGTCACCATCTTCCTCAATGAAATAATTGCCTTTTTCATTAACATCTATGATGAAAGGTTGTGTATTCTCTAATTCAATTTCTTCAGCTTGGGCATTAGGAAGGTTGATGTCTAGACCTTGAACGGCCAAAGGTGCTACAACCATGAAAATTACTAATAAGACAAGCATAATATCAACATAGGGAACTACATTAATTTCATTTATTACTTTGGATGATCTGCTTCTTTTTTCTAAAAGCATATGACTATTTTTTGCTAATTTGAATTATTAATTGCTCTGCAAAAGCCAATGAACCATTAATAAGATTATCTAGTTTTTTTGAAAATTGGTTATAGGCAATTAAAGCTGGTATCGCGGCCAATAAACCAACTGCAGTTGCAACTAAAGCTTCTGAAATACCAGGGGCAACTGAACTTAATGTTAATTGTGCAGTAGTAGATAGACCTTGGAAGGCATTAATTATACCAATAACAGTACCCAGCAAACCTATATAGGGAGCACTAGAGCTTATTGTGGCAAGCAAGGATAAATTTTTAGACAACCTCTCTTCCTCTCTATTTACTACCACTCGAATTAGTCTTTCTGTTGAATCAATATTTTCTGAAGAATTTTTACCAGATTTCAAACTGTCATAAGTTGAAACAAAAATTAACTCAGATGTCTCAAGCTCACTAATATCTTTTTCCTTTAGAGAAAGATAAAGGTCATCGATTTTTTCGCCTTCCCAGAACCTATCTTCTAAATCATGGGAAGTGTCGGTAGATCTTGATAACGTAAAGTATTTTTCAAATATAAGTACCCAAGAAATTACAGAAGCTAATACTAAGATTCCAAGAATTATTTGAACTGGAAGTGATGCTTGCAATAGTAACTCTAATGCATCGAAATCCATTATCTATGACCCTCTAAATCTTCTTGATACATTTGATCAATCAGGTACATAAAACTTTCCCAATTGAGATCAACGATTTTTGTCTCATCTGCAAGCTTCTCATTAAGGTTTTTTGCCTTAATTCTCACTCTGATCGGCTTGTTATCAAATTTGTATATGAGAGCTGGAAATTCTCCCTCTTTTGTAACTCCTAAAACTTGCTTCCACCAAGAAGTGGCTGGCTCAAAACCCTTTTTATATGCCTTGCATTCAATGTTCCATCTACCCAGCTTCAAGTCAGGATGATTTTTTTCTTGGTATTGACTAAGTATTCGTCTCACAGGTTTTGCAAGATTTAGGTCCTCTTGGAGTTTTTTGGCTATTTTTCGTTCAAAATCATGGCCTTTTTTTCTTTGATTAATAGTCATGCTGTAAATACTGACTCATCCAAGTCAGCATTAGTAAATACTTCTTGAACATCATCTAAATCCTCAATTGCATCAGTTAATTTCATGTTTTTTTCTGATTGCTCTGAATCTAAAGCAATATTTGTTTCAGCCTCCATTATAATTTCTGATGCTTCAACTTTAAAATTACCTGACTCTACCTTTTCTTTCAAGCTTGATAAGTCTTTTGGATCACAAACAAGTTCAGTTTTGCCCTCTTCTAGTTCATTAATATCGTTAGCTCCATTTTCAGCAGCTATGTCATATAACGCTTCATTTGATAAGTCTGCATCAACCAATATTTTTCCTTTTGCTTCAAAAAGATACGCCACACTTCCTGAGGTTCCTAGATTTCCTCCATATTTGGTGAATGCATGTCGTATTTCTGAAACTGTCCTATTTTTATTATCAGTTAAAGTTTTTATAAAAACTGCCACGCCTCCTGGTGCGTAACCTTCATAAATTACTTCTTCTAGATTTTGACCTTCTTGACCACCAGCACCTCTTTGTATTGCTCTGTTTATGGTGTCTTTAGTCATATTGGCAGAAAGAGCCTTATCATAGGCTAATCTGAGTCTTGGGTTATCCTCAATTATTGGGCCACCATCTTTTGCAGCTACAGTTAGTTCTCTGATAATTTTGGTAAAAACTGCACCTCTTTTTGCATCCTGTCTTGCCTTTCTATGTTTTATGTTTGCCCATTTTGAATGACCTGCCATTTCAATCCTCCTTTCTTAAAATATGCAGCTCATCAAGACTTTCATCTTTAACTGAGCCTGGTGCCTCGGTAAGTAAACAAACGGCAGATTGGGTTTTTGGGAAGGCTATAACATCTCTTATTGAATCAGCTCCAACCATTATCATTGCTAATCTATCTAAGCCAAATGCTATCCCGCCATGAGGTGGACAGCCTGATGTAAGAGTCTTGAGAAAAAATCCAAATTTTTGTTGGGCTTCTTTTTGCGACAAACCAAGTAAATCAAAAACTTTTTCCTGCATTTCTTTTCTATGTATTCTTATAGAGCCGCCACCTATTTCAATTCCATTAACAACCATGTCATAAGCTTTTGAGTTGATTTCAAGTGGGCTTAGCTTCATTAATTCCTCAACATTTGATTCAACTGGTGAGGTGAATGGATGGTGTAATGATGTCAAAGATCCATCTGATGCTTCCTCAAACATTGGAAAATCTGTAACCCAGCAAGCTGCATAACCATTTTTTAGAACACCTAGATCACTTCCTAATCTTGTTATTAACCTACTCATATAGTCGTTAACAACTTTTGCCTTACCTGCTCCAAAAAATATGAGATCTCCTTTAGTTGCGTTTAGATTTGATAATATATTTTTTAAGCAATCTTCTGATAGATATTTAAGTATTGGAGATGACAGCCCGGTATGATCTTCACCTTCAACCCTTATGTATGCCAAACCCTTAGCACCAAATTCTTTAACGAAGTCTGTATACCTATCAATCTGCCCTCTTCCAATCTTTTCACCTTCAGGCACAACAAGTGCTGCTATTCTTGAATTTTCATCATTGGCAGGATCTGAAAAAACTTTGAATTCTTCAGATTTAAAAATATCTGATAGTTCAACTAATTTTAAAGGATTTCTAAGATCTGGCTTATCACATCCATACTCTTCCATAGCTTTGTCCCACTTTATTTTTGGCACTGTCCCTAACTCAACATCAAGCAACTTTTTGAATGACTCGGTGATCATTTTTTCTGCAAGTTCCATGATATCTGATTCCTCAACAAAGGAAGCTTCAATATCAATCTGAGAAAACTCTGGCTGTCTATCAGCTCTTAAGTCTTCATCTCTAAAACATCTAGCAATTTGATAATATCTGTCAAAACCAGAAATCATTAGCATCTGTTTAAACAGTTGTGGAGATTGGGGTAGCGCAAAAAAGTTTCCTGGTGAGGTTCTGCTTGGTACCAAATAATCTCTTGCACCTTCTGGAGTGGCTTTAGTCAATATAGGTGTTTCAATATCTACAAAATTATTATTTTCCAGATAATCTCTTATAGATTTAGTTAGTTGAGATTTCAGTCTTAAATTATTTTGCATTTCAGGCCTTCTTAGATCCAGAGTCCTATTTTTTAATCTTACATCTTCTCCAACTTCTGAAGATTGGTCTAGAGGGAAGGCTGGAGTATCAGCAGTATTTAAGAGCTCTATTGAAGTGCTCTTTATTTCAATCTCACCAGTTGTTAGTTGTTCATTTTGAGAATCAGCAGGTCTGCCTTCAACCAAGCCAGTAGCCTTTATCACATATTCAGATCTTATCTCATCAGCAATCTTAAATGCTTGTTCATATTCTGGATTTACTACTACCTGAACAATGCCGGTTGTGTCTCTGACATCAAGGAATATTACGCCACCATGGTCTCGTCTTCGATGAATCCAGCCACAAATTGTTACTTCTTTATTTAGATGATCTTTGTTAAGTTTTCCGCAGTGATTTGTTCTCATTATCTGTTAATTATCCTTTTTTAATTTTTTATTTGAATTATCTGTCCTATGAACATTTTTTTTATTCTTATCCTTAAAATCTGTCTCATACCAGCCACTACCTTTTAATCTAAAACCTGGAGCAGAAAGTAATTTTACCACTTTAGTAGATTTGTTACATTTAATGCACTCTTTTAAAGGTTTTTCATCCATTTTTTGAAAAACTTCAAAATTAGAATTACATACTTCGCAATAATACTCGTAAATGGGCATATTCCTTACTAAATTACCATATAATTAATTTTGGAGATTATAGTGTATTTCTCAAAATTATTCGTCCCTACAACCAGACAAGATCCCTCTGAAGCAGAACTAGCAAGTCATAAGCTAATGATAAGGAGTGGTATGATTAAAAAAACTGCTGCTGGCATTTATAATTGGCTTCCTATTGGGCTCAATGTTCTTAAAAAAGTTGAAAATATTGTTCGCAACAATCTAAACAACCATGGCGCACAAGAAATCCTTATGCCTATGGTCCAGCCTGCAGAGCTTTGGACAGAATCGGAAAGATATGAGCAATATGGTAAGGAATTATTAAAGTTTCAAGATAGATCTCAAAGAGATTTTGTTCTTGGCCCAACACATGAAGAAATAATGTGTGAAATATTTAGAAGCTATCCAATTAGTTACAAAGATTTGCCTATAAACATGTATCAAATACAAACAAAATTTAGAGATGAAATTAGACCAAGGTTTGGCGTAATGAGATCCAGAGAATTTTTAATGAAAGATGCATATAGTTTTGATATCAATGAAAAGGGAATGGAAAATAGCTATTTAAATATGAAAAATGCCTATATCAGTACATTTGATGAAATAGGGTTAGATTATCGAATAGTAAAAGCCGATGCCGGAAATATTGGAGGAGATGTAAGTGAGGAATTCCATATAATCGCAGACTCAGGCGAGGACCTGCTTGCTATAAGCGATTCTAGTGAATTTGCAGCAAATGTTGAGGTTCTTGAATACAATAAAGATCCTAGTGAATTAGATGGATCAGATTCTCCAGATGGTAATGGAAAACTCCAAATTAAAAGAGGTATTGAGGTAGGCCATATTTTTCAATTAGGCCAAAAGTATAGTGAAAAGATGTCTGCAACTATCAAAGATTCAACGGGCACAGATATTAATGTATTTATGGGTTGCTATGGCATTGGTGTCTCAAGAATTGTTGCTGCTGCAATAGAACAAAATCATGATGAAAAAGGAATAATTTGGCCATACTCCATTGCTCCTTTTCATGTGAATGTTATATGTCTTGATCCATCAAAAGAAGAAGTCATAAAAGAGTGTCAAAGTGTATACCAAATATTAAGAGATGCCGGTCATGACGTAATTCTTGATGATAGAGATATTCGTGCAGGCAATAAATTTACAGACAATGAGATTCTAGGCATACCTTATTCTATTATTTTAGGGCCTAGAAATTATGCCAATAATAAATATGAATTTCTTTCTAGAGCTACTGGTGAAAAACAAGAACTTAACATAGATGAGATAAAACAAATTCTGGAGGAGAAAAAATGATCAGATTTTTTACATCAATAGGAGGGTTTTTATTGGGAGCATTGTTGTTTGCATTTCTAATGATTGTCTCTTTTAACCCATCTTTTTTTGCCAAGATGGCGCTCAAAGATTTTGCGAAAGACCTTGCAACACCTGCTACTAACAGTCTCGATAGATTTTTAGATAAATCAGTACTGGAGCCTATTTTAGAGAATCCTGAAACATTAACAGATCTTGGGCTTCATCAGCTAGATTTTCTAACAAATCACAACGAAAAACTTGATGATTATTCTTTAGCAAAAGGAGATGCAAATCATGAGAATTTTTTAAATTATTACTCGAAGTTAAACAGTTTTGATGAATCAAAACTTCCAGAGTCAGCAAAATTAAATTTACAGGTTGCTAAGTTTGCAGCAGGGATAGAACAAAGAGGATTTGAAAGCTTTAGATATTACATGGGCCCTTTTATACAGTTTTATGGTACGCACCTTCATTTCGTGAATTTTATGACCGATACACATAGATTAGAAAATAAAAAAGACGCTCTTGACTATATCAAAAGAGTTTCTGATATTCCAAGAGCAATTGATGAATTGATGGAATTTGAAAAAAGAAGAGCTGATGAAGGAATCTACTCGCCAAAATTTGTTTATGAAAAAAGTTTAATGCAACTTACCTCTTTAATTGAAACAAAAACAGAGCTACATCCTTTATACCTAAGTTTTGCAGAAGGTCTGGAAGATATTGATGTTACTGACGAGAATAAAGCAGAAATGCTTGAAAATTTAGAAGTTTCAATAGGATCCTTTAAAGCATCTTATGCAATATTAAAAAATCTTATAGAAACAAATTCTCTTGGTGCTAGAGAGTACGATGGGGTATGGAGCCTACCTAATGGAGAAGACTACTATAAGCATAGGCTGCAAATTTTCACGACAACAGACCTTACAGCAGATGAAATTCATAACTTAGGATTACAGCTTGTTGATGAAATTCAATCTGAGATAAAAAGAATCCTTGCTGATGAGGGTTATGACACAAATAGACCCCTAGCTGAATTGTTTGTTGAGTTAAATAATGATCCTAGATTCTTATTTGAGGATTCTGATAATGGTAGAGAGGCAATCTTAGAAGAATATAGAAGAATTAATCGGGAAACCTACGACATGCTTCCTGATTATTTTAATGAGTTACCACAGGCAAAAGTTGTAGTTAAGAGAGTGCCAATCTTTTCTGAAAAAAGTGCAGCTGGTGGGTATTACCAAGGTTCTTCACTGGATGGATCTAGGCCAGCAGCTTGGTATGCAAACTTGTATGATATCAATGCAACACAAACGTTTAAGATGCCTGCCCTATCATTTCATGAAGCTGTACCAGGGCACCATTTACAAATTGCACTGAATCAAGAAAATTTGAATCAAACATTATGGAATAAATTTGGCTACAGTACTTCTGCATTTACTGAAGGTTGGGCTTTATATGCCGAAAGGTTGGCTATAGAAGCTGGCTTAATCAAAGATCCATATGAAATGATAGGCTCATTACAATCAGAGCTGTTTAGAGCTGCAAGGTTAGTTGTTGATACTGGCTTACATTCAAAAAAATGGACCAGAGAAGAGGCTATAACTTATATGATGGATAATGCTGGTGAAGTAAGAAGCGAATCTGAATCAGAGATAGAAAGATATATTGTGTGGCCAGGCCAAGCAACAGCTTACATGATTGGTAGAATAAAAATTCTAGAGCTGAGAGAAAGAGCAAAGAAAGAGCTAGGCAATAGATTCAACATTAAAGATTTTCACTCTGTTGTGCTCATGAATGGAGTGTTGCCCCTAACGGTGTTAGAGGCTCTCGTTGATAGATATATACAAGAAAATAGCTAGTCTTGAATAACTAAAGTTTCTATTTCTTCTAGTATTTTTGGGTTTTCTTTTAAGAAATCTGATGTTTTAGCAATCCCTTGGCCAATTTTGTCGCCTTTATAGCTATACCAAGCACCTGCTTTTTCGATTATTCCTTTTTTAACACCATGCTCAATAATTTCAGCATTCTTATTAATGCCTTTTCCATATAGAATCTGAAACTCTACAACCTTGAAAGGTGGAGCCATTTTATTTTTAACAACTTTTACCCTAGTTTCATTACCAACTACTTCATCTCCATCCTTAATGGCACCTATCCTTCTAATATCTAGCCTTACACTTGAATAAAATTTTAGAGCATTTCCGCCTGTTGTTGTCTCAGGACTACCAAACATAACTCCAATCTTCATTCTTATTTGGTTAATAAAAATTACTAATGTATTTGATTTTTGGATGCTACCAGTAATTTTTCTTAGTGCTTGAGACATTAATCTTGCTTGAAGGCCAACATGCGAATCGCCCATATCACCCTCCAATTCTGCTCGAGGAACAAGAGCTGCAACACTATCTATTACTATCACATCCAAACTACCACTTTTCACAAGCATATCTGTTACTTCTAGTGCCTGCTCACCAGTATCAGGTTGTGATAATAACAATTCATCTATATCAACACCCAAAGCTTTAGCGTATTCCGGATCAAGAGCATGTTCGGCATCTATAAAAGCTGCACTTCCTCCTGCTTTTTGACACTCTGCGATAATTTGAAGTGTAAGAGTTGTTTTTCCAGATGACTCAGGACCATAGATTTCACAAACTCTTCCTTTAGGAAGACCGCCTATCCCTAGTGCTTTATCAAGGCCAAAAGATCCAGTACCAATGGAAGGAACCTCAACTGTTTCCCTTGTTCCTAATTTCATAATTGTGCCTTTTCCAAATTGACTTTCAATTTGTTTAAGTGCCGTATCGAGTGATTGTTTTTTTGTATCTGCCATTTTTTTCCTATAGTGTATATATATACAGTATTACACCATATATTATTTACATAGTCTAGATAATTATAAATTTTTTAACTTTTAATAATTAATTGCAACCTTATTTATAAAGTAAAATACTTTTATGGCCTTTATTGTTACCGATTCATGTATTGAGTGTAAGCACACTGATTGTGTCGAAGTGTGTCCTGTTGATTGTTTTTATGAGGGTGAAAACTTCCTAGTTATTAACCCAGACGAATGTATTGATTGCGGTTTGTGTGAACCAGAGTGCCCAGTGGATGCAATTTTTTCTGAGGATGAGCTTCCACCAGACCAGATACCATTTATAGAAATCAATGAGAGACTTTCACAAAATTGGCCAGTGATTACAGAAAAAAGGGAAGCTCTCCCGCTAGCCGAAAAATATGCTACACAAAAGAATAAAATCGCCCTGTTAAAAGAGGGTTAATTCAAGTGCAGCCAAACAGCTGGAACTGAACCAAATATTAAGCCAGAAAAAAGAACTTTTGTTTGAATAGAATTTTTTTCGAATTGTTTGAGTATTTGAGTAGGAACTATTAAAAATGATAGGCCCATTCCAACTATGAATGGAAGCAAAGAGTAAAAATCTAATTCTTTGATACTAAATACTATTCCATCATACACACCAAGAATTACCATAACTAAAGAACCAGAAATTCCCGGTAACAGAAAGGCTGTAAAAGCCAATAGTCCAGCAAGCATTAATAAAAATATATTATTAAAATCAAATTGAATTAGTGAAAATGCTATTACCAATGCTAATACGATCCCAAGAATAAAGCTTAATAAGAACTTTACTGAATCTTTGAAAGGCTGATCAAGAAAACAATTTTTAATAACCGCAATAACCATAACAATTGAAAGAAAAATTTTAAATGAAAATAAATATGAATTAATTAAAAAATCAATTGCGAAAGCAGATAAATAAATTGAGACTGCCATGCCAAAGAGTAGAGGGAACATAAAATTAAAATCAATTTCCCTGAAAAAAGATTTAAAACCAGATTTTAATTTCACTGGGTTAATTGAAGTCAGAAAAGATATGAAACCTTGGTAAACATTAAATAGGCCTGCGATCGTAGCCCCTGAAATACCAGGTGTAATTTCAGCAACCCCCATGAAGAAGCCTGCTGTAAATTTATAAAGAAATTTAGGCATTTGGTAATTTTCCACGCGCCTTATCAAGATTGGTCATATCCCAATAAAGCGGTGTAACAGATACATTCTTTTTCATGATTGCTTCAAAATCTGTGCCTGTTAAATCACCATTCGGCTCTCCCGATTTACCAATTTTATAGCTAACTTTATTTTCGTCACCATCAAATTCTGGAGCTAGAGGTATACCTCTATTACCTAAACGAGTAAAGGAAAAACTTTCTAGCTCATTGAATGGCAAATTAGGTATGTTGACATTAAAAACAACTCCATCATGCCCATCTTCAGAATAATTTTCAATAACATAATCTAACATGAGCTCAGTAGCCAAAACAGCTGATTCATAATGCTCAAATGACTTTCCAGATATTGAGCTTGCAATAGGTGGAAACTTAAGTTTTCTGCCAGTAAAGGCAGCGCCTAAAGTTCCAGAATGCATAACATCGTCTCCCATATTTGCTCCTTTATTTATACCAGACACAATAATATCTGGCGTTTCTTTCATAATTGCCATGAGCCCCATAAAAACGCAATCAGCTGGAGTACCATCAACCGAATAAATATTTTCAGCTAACTTTTCTATTTCAACTGAAGATCTGAGTGTGATTGCAGCAGCTTGTCCACTTTTATCATGCTTGGGTGCAATTAAAGTTACAGAGTGCTTCTCACTGAGCTTTTCATATAGGGCTCTAGTGATATTAGATTCAATGCCGTCGTCATTAGTTAATAAAATATTCATTTGTTTAATCTTGTCACTACAAGACAAGCTGCTCCTTCATTATTTCCTATAAAACCCATTTTTTCTGATGTTTTTGCTTTAAAACCAATATTATCTTCCGATAGGCCTGTAATTTTCTTCAGACTGTCTACGATTTTGTCTCGGTGCGGAGTAAGTTTCGGTTCTTCAAGTATTACAATTATATCAACCTGTTTAATTGAATACCCTTTTTCTTTAATCATTTCATTGGTTAATTTATATAACTTTTCTCCTGAAGCATCTTTCCATTTATCTGTGTTTGGAAAATGAACTCCTATATCCCCTAAACCTAAAGAACCAAGCATTGAGTCAATAATGGCATGCAATACTATATCTCCATCTGAATGAGCATCAAAACTATAACTATAAGGAACCTTAAAACCGCCAATCATCAAACCATCGCCAGCCTGGAATCTATGACTATCAAAACCATTACCTATTTTTTCTTGAGGAATATCTTCTGCAACAGTAATTTTGATATTAGATCTATCACCAGGCAAAAATCTTATTTCACCCCCCGCTCTTTCAATTGCCTCAGATTCATCGCCTGGAATAAAGCCATCTTTTATGCATGATTCAATAGAGTCTTTAAGAAAACCCGATAAACATATCTGAGGGGTTTGAGCTAAGTAAAACTCATTTCTATCAACACTCTGTTTAACAGATAGAGTTTCAAGGTTGATCTTCTTTAAAGCTTCATATATTGGTATTCCGTAAATCAGAGCATCCTCTTTTTCATAATTAAAATTTTCTATTAATCTATTGATCATCTGTGGTGTTATAAATGGTCTCACCACATCATGTACAATGATAATGCTTTCAGGGCTAATATTTTCAAGCCCCTTTAAAACTGATTCAGCTCTTGTATCTCCCCCATCAATGAATTGAATTTTATGGTCTTTTGCAATATCCAGATCAGAAAAATAATCATCATTATTATTAATGGGCACAATTATTTTTTTGATTCTGTCAATTTGTAAAAAATTTTTTAGCGTTTTTTCAATTATTGTTTCTTGGCTAATTTTGAAATATTGTTTTGGCAAATTTGAATCAAATCTTGTGCCAAAGCCTGCTGAGGGTATGATTGCAAATACTTCTTTATTCTGGTTCATCATCAAAGTACTCTTCTTCCTCTTTTATCAATCCTAAGTTTTCTCGAGCAATATGTTCAACATATTCATTATTGTTCTTTAGAAGATTTATTTCTTCTTTAAATGCTTCATTTTCAGACGCAATAATTTGGAGCTCTTCTTCTTTCTTATTTATTAAGGATTCAATCTTTCCATTCTCCTCGAAACTAAAATCACCATAAGCCAGGTCGTATACTAGGGAGGCAGAAATTATTAGCATGAAAAATAAGATTATCGGTTTTAAATTTTTTTTCAGCGAGCTCATGGATAAAGTTCATCTTCAATCATAAGCAAACGATTGTATTTTGCTGTTCTGTCTGATCTAGCAGGAGCTCCTGTTTTGATTTGTTTAGCATCTACAGCCACAGCTAGGTCTGAAATAAAAGTATCTTCAGTTTCTCCTGATCTGTGAGAAATTACAGTTCCATAATTATTATCTTTTGCTAAAGAGATAGTTTTTAGGGTTTCAGATAAAGTACCAACCTGATTGAGCTTAATAAGTATGGAATTTGCAGCAGCTTCACTGATGCCTTTTTTCAATATTTTCTCCTGAGTGACAAAAATATCATCACCAACTATCTGAAGATTGTTATTGCTTGTAAAGCTTTTCCACGAATTCCAATCTGCCTCATCAAAAGGGTCTTCTATGGATTTAATCTCGAAATTTTGTGCTAGATCTGACATATACTCAACCATTTCATTAGAGGT
>CETY01040369.1_pt1 | contig 16004 bp, 25 predicted proteins | sample 361551 | NCBI WGS metagenome assembly CETY01 (sample SAMEA2623135, study PRJEB7988) | marine metagenome | biome: marine biome (ENVO:00000447); feature: deep chlorophyll maximum layer (ENVO:xxxxxxxx); material: "saline water (ENVO:00002010), including plankton (ENVO:xxxxxxxx)" | depth 45 m | reverse complement strand
GAATATAATATCTGATTCTGTTGAGAACTAGAGTAGATGGGGTTTTCCTCCCATCTTCCCTAGTCCTCTTGTATAAGTTAGAGAGACTTTCCTTCGCACCAGCGTTAGCCATCCTATCGATGACATCGCTTTCTATTGCTAGGACTTGTTCCCTATTCATATTTCACAGACTCCACCTGCACAAGCAAGTTCTCCTTGCAAGTCGGTGTTGTCTTCTAACTCGACTACTTCTGTCAAATTGATTTCAGTCAGAAGTCTGAGCATAGTTTCGTATTGCTTCTTGCTTATCGGTTCGTGAGGTGCTTGCTTGTAGACACCACCATCGAACGGTAGAACAGATAGACCATTGTAGAAGTCTCTGTTCTTCCACATCCAGTTCCTTACATCATCCCATTCATCCTCACGGATGTTGACAGTTGCAGAAACATTGTGAGTGTTGACACCTCGATTGTGTCCTGTTACAACCCAATCGACTGATACTTTCTTCACTCTCTCCAACATCTCCAATGCTGATTCATCTCTTGTTATCGAAGTCCCATCGGGAGTCTTCTGAGGTATGGAGATGATAGCCTGATTCGGATTGTGGTAGTCATCCTCCACTAAATCAGGGAACTTGGTTATCAGATAGTTGTAGATTGCTTCTGTCTTTAGCACCCTAATTCTCCTGATGTAATACTCAGACCACCAAGCGTGAATACCTGATGATGTTCCCATAACTAGACTGGTAGTTCCAGCAGGTTTGACACAAGTTATCCTCGCTGCGGTATTGATACCCAATGCATTAGCGAAGAACTCATTCGTGCTTCTTGCTTTGTTTGCAGCAGACTCCATATCTAAGTCTAGAACTCTACCACTTGCTATCCCAGTCATTGACACACCAAGCAGAGCATCTTTCTCAGATGTCTTCTTCCAAACTTCCCTTAGATAGTGGAAGTCAGTGTAGGATGCTTGCAGTGTTCCTAAGAACGTAGCATGTTCTACTCTCTTGTTAAGGTCGGACTGACTAGACACATCAGACACATTCACTTCTGTTAAGTTACAGAACTGATACGGTCTGAGTGCTATTTCACAGCAAGGGTTAGTTCCCCAATCCTTATCGTTGCTGAAATAAAATCCGGGTTCACCTGAACCTGAATCTTGAACTCGCTTCCATAGATTGTTGAAGAAGTCCCTCTTGATTCTGTGTCGTAGTAGAACCACTGAGTTGTTTGCTCTTGCTCTCTGTGGGTTCTTCTCCCAAAAGTGTCCTGACTTAGATGTTATCATATCATCGTCATCTGCACTGAACAGACTGATTAGTGCTGCTCTGCGAATACCACCTGCCAATACTGCATCTGCAATATAGCAAACGATATCGTGTGCTTCTAATGTGGTTAGTTTGTCGCCGTTGTTCTTGTTAGCGAGAATACCTTCGACCTTCACTAGACATTCTTTCAGAGGTTGTGGGCCGGGTGCTTTCCCTCCACTGGTCTTCAGTGGACTTCCCTTTGGCCTGACATCTGAATAGTCGAATCTAACTGTCGTTGCTCTCTTACCAATGTAAGACTCAAACAGAACCTTGACTGCATCTGCCCATCCTTCGATGGAGTCTGCAACTAGATGTCTGTAAGTTCTCTTTGGGTTGGGCAACCTAATCTCAGGCAACTGGTCTACATGATGCCTCTGCACTGAGTAGCCAACACCTGTTCCTCCTAGCAATAGAAACATTGCTTCTGAGAAAGACAAGTAGTGGTCGATAGGCATGTATGCACAATTGTATACCCTGTTTGGTGACAGTTCAATCGGCTTACCTGCAAACTGCATCGACCTCATTGAAGGTAGTACCTTCTTTGGGATAACATAGTTATCATAAGTGTCGTGAATCTTCTCGTAAATTGTCTGTTTTGTTTCTTCGGGTAGGTCTCTCTTTCTGATAGAGTCTAGATGCATCTGTCTGTTTCTCTGACAAATCTCTTCCCAAGTTTCCTTTCGCTGGTCTGCTTCTTTCCACTTTGCATACTTCATATGCACAGTGATATCTGATAGTATCTCTTGTTGTATTTCCATAAATTCATCTCCTTGTTGAGTTAAAAAAGAAGGGCGTTGCACCCTTCCGGCAGTCGAACTACTACTGCTAAGACTATCTAAAACCGATTCAGTAGCCGCCTACGACTTCTTCCATCAGTTTAACTTCATTGACTGTTTCCCAATCAACATCAGCGATGTTCTCGCTGAATATTACTGTCTCATCGACAACTACCCAATGGTTAGGGTGGTCGTTTATCTGCTCCATGAGACCTGCTACGTTTACTTCCATTTCCGTGTGTCCTGTGTCATCTTGTATTATCAATTTCATTTTCATTTTCCTCCTTTTTTTTATTCATTCTTCTTTTGTTTAATCACCATTCAAAACACGTATTCTACCTGATAGAATGGCGATTGTCTTTTCGTACTCTTTACAGAGAGCAATGTGGTTGTTCGCCACTTGCATTACTTGTTGTAGTTGATTGGTGAGTTCTGCAATTCTTGCATCCTTCTCGTCAACTACGGGCATCTGTTCTTCAGTCTTCTTCTCTTTTGTTTCTTTTTTCTTTGTCATTATTATTCCTCCTTGTATTCATCTATTAACTTAGAGACTTCTCCCTTTGTTAAATCCTCAGTATTACCTTCGTAGCCCAATGAGCGCAGGTAATTCACCTGACGTTCAGTTGGCTTATCATTATAGCGATTGATTATTGCTTTCAACTTAATAACTTGCCTCGGTGACAAGTCTCTTCGTCTGATAACTCGACTCTCCATGTCTGTCAAGAATCTCTTCTCCCATTGATTGATGCCCATCTCAGGGTTGAACACTGGGATATCAAAATATTCACATGCATCATGGAACTCATGCTCTTTCTTCTCACGAAGCACACTGTTCCTGATTGCTATCTGCTTTCGATATTCCTCGTTCTTCAATTGCTGAGTCTCGATAGCCTCATCCTCTGCTGCTACCGTAGCCTTGTGTCTATCAATCAGCATGTGAAAGATATCCAAGTCAGTGATTAGTTTATCATTAGGATATCCCCTAGTGTGTATCTGAGCCTTCGGGTTATCGGGATGATTCCATCGCCAAACGATAGAGGCCATCTCGTAATCCATAGAACCCGGTCTTCCACTTCCTTTCTTACGAATCTTAGTCTCATCTATTGTAACGCCTAGAGACTGGTCATACACCTTTCTGCCTGACCTACGAACATTGACTCTCAAATCCAACTCCTTGATTTCGTTGAACGTTCTCTCAAAGTCCTCTCCGTTGTGTCTCCACCAAGCATCCTTGATTAGTGCTGCAACTCTGACATCAATCCATTCTTGAATCATGTCTTCAGTAATCGCATCGGCACTGATACCTGTCTCTTCTACAATTGCCCTCAGAATCATGTAGGAGTTAATGTGGTCTGAACCAACACACTCCCTAACATCAGTCTCAGTGTTATGTATCTCGAAATGATATACAATGTGATGCTCACATAGGCACTTGTTCGGATGGTTCTCTGCCCATGCGGGTCTCGGTGTTCCGATTCCTTGCCACCAAACTTCTCCTGTTGCAATCCACTCATGCTTCGCATCATCGTAGTTGTCAGCAACCGAAAGAGAAGTCATGTTCTCTCTCAGTTTCTTATCCCATCTACCATTTCCTAGTTCTCTCTTTGCTGTAACGTAATCTTCTCTTTCCATTGTTAATTCTATTGCTTCTCTTGGTATTTCCATTTTCATTCACCTACATACTCTTTCATGGAACATGCTTTGCAGTAAACACCGCTTCCAGTGTAGGACTTCCATAATACTCCCATCCTCCTGCATTTTGCACATCTTCCAATCTCTTTACTCATGTTCATCAGTTCTATCCATCATTTCATAACTTCTCTGTTCTGCTAGGAAAGCAGTTAGAAGGTCGTTTATCTTGCCGAACAGTGCTTCAGCACTACCACCAATTGTCTTACGGTGAAGAGATAACCAAACCCTGTGTTCTGCATTCATCACAACTTTCGGGAAGTCATTCTCATCCATCGTTATTATTATCGGTGGCATTGTTGGGTCATTAACTAGTCTAAATTCTACCATGTCCATTTTCTTCACCACTCATATCCTTGCCTTTCAGTCTCTTCTAACATTCGCAGAGACCTCTCATGTCCAGCCCTCCAAAACACTCTTCGCCAGTGTGCGGGGTCTTTCATGATGTCCGGCTTCTTGCCGAACAACAATGCGTCTTTCATGTCTTTCATTTTTATTTTCATTATTTCTATTACTTCTTTCATTTCTTATACCTCCCATTAAATTCGTCTTTGGGAATCAACGCTTGAAACAAACCACCAATTGGCTTGGCGATTTTCATCAAGATTCTCTCTACTCTCCTCTTCTTCAGTATCTCAAGATACACACGTTCCTTTCTCCAAAGGACATTGATGTTTGGCGTTCCTGCCAATTCTATTATGCTCTCATATGTTTCACCATACGACATCACAGCAGCATCAAGAGTACAGTTAGTTAAATCGTTATACTCATCTTCAAGGGCTTTCCGCCCCCATATCTTCATTATTATATTCATATTGTTCACCTTTGTTCTTGTGCTTGAATCTCTTAATCATATCATTCAAGTTGTTCTTAGTTGTGGCAGTCATGAACTTCTGACCACCACGAAGGAATATCAGGATGCTGAAGAACTTCTCAATGTGTTCGTGTTCTCTGTTCCTGAATCTGTCCATCAATGGGTCATCCTCATCCAATGGTCTCCAAGTGAATGCTTGCATCTCTTCAACAGAGACAATACCATTTGTGAATCGGATATACCCTTTCATTCTTCTTCAATTCCGTGTAATGCCAACCACTCACTGTAAGTCGGCTCACACAGACACAGACAAGGGACAGGTTCTTTCTCACCATCTGCGGTTTGTAAAACTGCCGTTCCAGTTCCATCACAAATACTGCAAACATCCTGTTCTCTCATTATCTTAATTATCCTCATACCAATCCCAACCTCATTAGTAATGCGTTTGCCTCTTGCTTGTAGTCAAACGACTTTTTCAGATAGTGGTCTTTCGGCCACCATTCCGGTTCTTCTCTCTTAGTCCAAGAAGCGAATCGCCACTTGTCATCAAGATAGTATTGACGATACTTCTCGATTGTTGTCATGCCATCAAAGTCATCTGCCTTCCTACACTCCATGTGAGGAGAAATAGCAATAGCAAAGGGAGTCAACCCAATATCAGGAAGAAGCCAAGTTGCCTCATCCATCTGTTCTGCATATCTGTTCATCAGAACCTCGACCTTGTGAATCCTGCTATATCTGTGAGTATACTCCCTGCACAGTGCATAGGTATGCTCACGCAACCAGCGAAAGTTCTGTTGTGACTCTCTCGCCCAAATGGTAGATGGGTGATTCAACATCACAGGCTTCCAACCTGCTTCCAAGCCAACATGGTCAACTATTGTAAATAGCATCTGCAAACTCTCGGTTGGCATCTTGACCACATGCTTGTCCAGCATCATCTTTGCACTTGTTCTTGGGTTTTCGTCTAAAGTAAATATATTCATTTTCATTGCCTCCTATTGTTAATTGAATGTAATAGCAGAGAAAGACATAGACCGCCACAGCCTACACCACTAGCGATATTAGCACCGAACAATTCCAGCGTGTTTCGATACACGTTTCTGTCTTTTTTATCTTGTAGTAAAACTCTGCTCTTGCGAGTGTGATATCGGATAAATGCATGGAGGAGATGATTCCATCACTGCTATTGATTTGCATTTTTTACCGCAGTAAACCGATGTTTGAATTGAGAGGGGGGAAGAAAGTCTGTCCTGTGCCATTACCTACGGGTAGGGAACTGCATTGTGGTAGAACACATTGCCAATGTTATTTATGTGACCGAATTAACCTGCTTTATTTTTTATAGCGCAAAGCCATTCGATTGTTCCACGATTCGGAATTAACCAAACCTCATCGAACGAACTCGTTTTCCACGAATACTGATATTGTCGCTAGACTCCATGTTCTTCGTTTCTGTCACGACCCTGTCATCTTTCCTTCTTATTACTTGGAAACCCCCAAGTCTCCACGTTCACCGAGCAACCGCTAAGATGCTCTTGGTTCTACGAACGTTTGTGGAGTGTGATTACTCATCTCTTCTAGAGACAAGTAGTAGAGTCAGATAACCTATCAAATCCATTATGATATCGTCATCTGATTCTAGTGAGTCATTACCTTGAACAAGCCTGTTCAACTTGTCATCGATTCTGACTTTGATTTGTTCTTCTTGGTCTGCATGAGAAAAGAACCTACTAGGATTCAACACTGAATCGCCATACTGCCTGTTCTTCTGAAGAAGCATAGTCTTCATCTCATCACAAACTTCAGCAATCTTTCGCTGAGAGTCCGTCATCGCATCTTCTGTTTTGCTTGGTGTCTTCGCACCCCAATTGTTCTTTTCTTCTGTCATGTTATTTCCAACCTGTTTGTGCTTTTATCATTTATTATCATAAATTATCAGTAGATGATAAAATACAACTTTAGAGCAGTGTTGCGTTTTTCGCTCTTTTTATCATTTTATCAATTTTATCACGCTCTCCATAGGAGAGAGAGAGTAGAGTATGTAACATAGTAGTAGTAGTATAGATGATGATAATAATGATAATATGATAATATTAATTATAATCATTAATTCTACACTGTTTAGCCACATTTTAATTTTCTCACTCAATGAGAATATCGAGAATATATGAGAATAATAGAAATTGTTGTAATTACACTACGATATGCAATATGAAAATATGTCATTAGATATCCATATGATATATATGATATAATATACATATAGGGAATGTGATTTACATCCTTTCTCCGAACAGTAGTTTTTGGTAAGTATAAATAAAGACAACTAGCGAATGTCTACTAAATGCGGTTATAGAAACTACTGCACAAATAAGAGTCAGCCAATGGAAACCCACAACTGAATCTGAGCAACCCTATTCCAATTCATCGCCTTATAAAGTGTCCACCACCCCACTACCCTGCCTAAATGCACTGCTGTTGTGCGTAAACTCAGAATATTATGCAACCATATGGTTAGACAACTTTGCTCGCTCTAACCTCATAAGGTGATGGATTTGTGTAAGGTCATGCCACTGATAGTAGGAATAGTGAACGGAATAGAGAAAGGCTTCAGCGAAAGTGAGATGCAGTTGGTTAATGGATTCGGATTCGGTCTATTAGCACAGAATGCAGGTGTTGGAAGTATGAGTGTTAGATATGGAGGAGCAAAAATCACTCCTGAAGAGTTCAGACGTAGAATGTTACTCTGCAACTTCGCTAACGAGATATACAAGATGAGTGCCTTTTACGAAATAATGACTATTGAGTTCTGTCAGAGATTGAAGGATGCCGATTGGTCATGCAATGTCTCAACATACGACAAGAGGAAGTTTAACACGGAATACAAGAACTGGTTAGTTAGATTGAATCAGTTAGAGTTCGATGCGTTTGAAAGAGCGATGCAACAGGAGGAAGAATAAATGGAATACGATATGGAATGTGAAGGATGTGAGGAAGTAGTAACAATTACGGGTGCTTATTTAGGTACTATTGATTGTGCATGGTGTGAAGACTGTGGATGGGAAGGTGAAAACCTTGACTCTTAAGATTGATACAGTCAGATGCAATATGTGTATATGGAAAGGAGAGGAAGAAGATTTGGTGTTGTTTGAAGATGGAGATGGTTTTGGGAAAGGATGCCCAAAATGTGAAACTGATGCGTATTTAATGGATGTCAGAGGTGAAAATCTTGATTCTTAAGATGAGAGTAGAAACTGATGAATACATTTGGGAGTTGTGGGACAATGAGTAATTATCCCGATGGAATGACTTCTGCTGACCATGCCTACCTTGATGGATACAGTGGGTGTTTACACGAATCTACCAGTGTCGAGGATGTTAGAGTCAGAGTCAGAATACCAAAAGACACCATGAAAGGCGAATACATCGAGGTGGATAACTACGAGTTTGAAGCCTACTTCGCCTGTGATAAATGCAGTGCAGGTAAATGGATACCAGTTGACGTTGACTCGCATATTGAGGACTTAGACTGTCAAGGCGAGGACTTAGAAGATTAAAACGCCACCCTTCGGGGTGTGCCGTTTCACTTTACAAAGTCCCCCACCATATGGTAGGCATACTTTCGTGAGCATACCTCATAAGGTGATGTGAAACCATAAGGTCATGAAGCAGAACGTAAGCGAATATGACTTTATTGATGGATTTATGAAAATACGACCCGACAACTTCAGCAGGAACGGCCTTCAATGCCTTTATGATTATCTTATTGAGTTAGAGGATGGCATAGGTGAAGAAATTGAGTTTGATGTTATCGCTATATGTTGCGATTTCAGCGAATACAAGGACTTCAACGAGATTAAAGAAGCATATGACGTTAAGGGCTTAACTGATGATGACGTTAGAGAATGGTTAGATTATAATACGAGTTGGATTGAATGCGAAGACTCAATAATACTCCAACAATTTTAAACTCAACAGGCTCAATTCTTGAGTATAATGGGCAGGTTAAGAACGGCAGATTTGAAAGAAGCCTCTCATTATTGAGTCAATTGAATGAGGGGGCAGTCCTTCGGGGCTGTCCTCTCTACCCTTGGGGTGTCTTGCACAAAGTTCCCACCATATGGTAGTCAAACTTTCGTCAAAGGCTACCTCATAAGGCGATGAACTAGTGTATGGTTGTAGTCGTAGAGGTGCGACACACTATAACGGAGATGAAAAAATATGGCAATGGAAAATTGGAATGAATTTAGCGAGAAAGTAGTCGCATACTGCGACTCAGAGAATGCCCAAGTGGATGAGTTCACTGCTGGAATGGCAAAGAACTTCATCATCAAGGGAACAGAAAGCCCAAGGGAGCAAGTCAGATATTCAAAGACTATCAAGGATATTCTGTCTGATTTTGACGACAGCCCACTAAGAGGACGCACTGGCGGAAGCCGAGCATCGGGTGTTCAGAGGCTATCCGCAGAACTGCAAGCAGTTTGGGCTGGTTTAATATCAGTATCAACGAACGATGGCATCACCACTATCACAATGGCGGAAGATGCTTATGAGTATCACACAACCTTCGCCGGAAGGAAAGACGAAGACGGCAACCCTATGACATCATGGGGCAACAACGAAAACATGCTCAATGCAACAGTATTGGGCAAACTTGAGAGCGGGTTTGTATCTGCTCACAAGGAGGACAACTGATTAGGTAGTCCTTGCACCTCTACGCTACCCTTAGACCGATTTATCGGTCTTTGAGGTAGTCCGAGGGACAAAGTATGACTACCATATGGTAAGGTAAACTTTCGTAGAGTCGCAGACGGCCTTACCTCATAAGGCGATGACGATTGGTAGGGTCATGGAAGCACAACAACTGCCAATACTAACGCCAGCATACGAAATAGAACTTGGTCATGCCAAATCAGGCTCTGACCATGTTCTCATCATCAAGAGCATCAAGGTTCGTGGTGATGACCTATCTCTAGCGATAGCAGAACTCAAAGCAGGACTTGCTAATGTTCAGGAGTTGATTTGAATGCAGTTGCACAAGAGAACAGTAGAGATATCATATCCTTTCGGGCTAGATAGCAGTGAGAAGGAGTTGTTCAACCTTGAGTTATCTCGTCATAACATAGTCAATGTGGATAAGTGGGATACCGAGATACCATCCTATGAGCCTCAGACTATTGAAAGCACTGTTGATAAGTATACTGTCGTGATGTATAACGGTGAGTTAGTATTCAACTATCGAAGCGATGCTCAATCAGTCATAAACCAACTAATAGCACAAGGGCTTGAAGTAAACGATGAGCCTACTCTCACACAGGAGACCACTTCTAAGGTTGTTGACCCACAGTGGCGTGGTGAGACAATTCTTTTCTTGGATGTCCCGTATCACTTCGGCTCTTACAGTCAGAAGTTCCATATCGTATCAGAAAACGAAGTAGGTGAAGCAGTTGTCAAACTGTATGTGTCTTTCAAGGCATATTCATACTCTAGCACCTTGACTTTCACTGCTGAGTGGTCTACTGACAGAGTTCAGAAGTCTGATGTCATCGAGAAACACTTGGTTGATTTACCTACACCGATGATGGGTAAGATACAGTCAATCTTTGAGAGCATCTTCTACTCGGAGATATACGATAAACCAACAGAAGAACCAATTATCTCTTGTAAGTTTGATGTAGTGTCAAAGCACTCATCTGAATGCAAGCCCTCAGTCATTGAGATGCTGAGAGAAGCAAGAGACAAAGCCTCTTCGGAAGAAGAGTGAACATAACAGTTCCTGAGCAGGAATTAAAACTGCTCAATCACACTCCACCCCTTAAGGGAACAACTGGGGATGATGGACAAACAGTAAGTTCGACATGCGAATATGTGCAGCAGCGCAATTAGACTTAGATGAAGCCGGACTAGTCTAAGCAATGAGCCGGGTATGAATCCTTATCCATGCAACTACTGTCACTGTCCTGACTCCTCGGTTAATGAGGTAACACCGCTACGCTTTACGAAAGTTCGTGTTACCATATGGTAGCAGTTTACAAGTATTCTAGAATTGAGGGTATTTATACTTGGCAAGGATTGGTATTTCTACATCCTTAGTAATAATATCCAACCATATGCCAAAATTTTTTTCCTGTTGTTTTTTAATCTCTGAAGTTAAGATTCATTTACTGAGGGGTTATGCGATTGATTGCATGGTCAAAGAAGAACACCTAAAGGAAATGCTGGAAAAAGCAGGTAAATTACAAAGAGAGATTGTGAAAGAGATAAACAATATACAGAATGCAGGTACTCTGCCAAGGGATTTACACAAGAAAATGAACTTAATAAAATCAGGCGTTACAGAGTTAATTAGAGAGATTAACAATAAGATATACAGACAAACATCGCTTTCTGACTACACAACTGATGAATGATAAAGTCTTATCTTGGGAATGGGAAGGAATGGAGGAAAAAACTTTTGCTAGTGTCAAAAAAATTCCAGCCCATTTTTTGAAAAAAGAAGGGGATAAACATATTGCTACCTGTTAAAGCCAACGATAAGGGGGAGTGGTTTTCAGGTTTCATGAGGGAGAGTGAGATTCAGGCTCGTTGGGGAGATGGATTCCTGACTGCTTTGGAGAAGGGATATCCTGAGCATGTCTGTGAGAGACTATTCGTTATTGGGAAGTTCGTGGAAGACGAAGTAGTGGCTCACACATCGTTTGCTGATATGGGAACTTGGTATTTCATAGGCAACAACTACGTCAAGCCGAAACACAGGAAGAGTGGGATTCTGAAGGAAATGGTTCAGCGTAGGAACGACAGGTTGGCTCACTATCCTAAAATTGCAATACTAAGACCGATAGAAGAGACCAATTTGGTCCGGCTCACAGAGTTCATACAGACACTTGGATATTCAGAAGTATTATCGTATGCCGATGTGTCGGATGTCATGCTAGAGTCCGAGTTCGAGTTAATCTCAGACGAGGAACTATGGAGATGCGACTGATGAACTACACTACTCGTATTGATTTCGAGTTGCTATACAATCAAGGAGAGGTGTATCGGAAATGAGTTGGTCTGATACTCTAAAGAAAGAGGATTCATATTTTCCACCGCAAGCCGTACAACAAAAGGTTAGCGAAATCCAAACGCAGATAGGAACAATAAGAACCTTTCAAGACTTGTATAATTTTATTCTAGGATTGAAAGGCAGTGGTCTAGCGGCTGAAGCATGGGAAAAGAGTTCTCAAGGAAGATTTAGTTTGAATGACCAAATACAGACTTTGAGACAAATGCCTGTTGAAGAATATCTGAATCAGATAACTCATCAAGTTCCGGGTCTGATACATTATAATATGGAAGCCCAAATACCTGCGCAGATAATAAAACCGCTATCTAAACGATTTTCTAGGACATTCGGACTTAGAGACAAAGCAATTGACTTGATGCAATTCGTATTGGATAAAGCAATACAAACCGCAAAAGCACAACAGACGAACAAATCTTCGTTTGAAGAGGGAGTTGGGAGTTGGTTCGATGTTGTGAAACTCGACCCTTTGGAACACGCTATGAGAATGAGGAGCAGATTGGGAAGTAAGAAACCCGAAGTCAAAGATGCGAAGGAAGAGTGTGCCAAGTGTGGTTCTTCTAATTTCATGAGAGGGGATTCAGACCCTGAAGGAAGGGAGATTTGTGCTTTGTGCAAAAAGCGATTTTATTCTGATGCAGCAGCGACATCATAATTAACTTGGGTGGTATGGGATTAACGATGAGTGATTGGACAGAGGTTCTCAAGATTGTTCCTAAGTTTGGTGTAGCGGGTAACGAGCAGAAGATAAATCAGGAAATTGAAGTGTTCCAAGAGCAGCAGATAACCCCATTCGTTGAAAATATCGTTGGTAATCTAAAACAGGGTCAACTTCCAGTGTTCAAGTTGAGGGTTGACAACAACTCTGCTAACAGTGGCCCTCAAGGAGACACGTTTGTTGTTGGTCGAGACCAAATCAGAAGGTTAGGAGGAGACCCAAATAGAATCAAGGCAAAGTTGCAGCAGGTTTTCAAAAAGGCAGGATATAAAGCGAAAGGCTCTTTCATGGGCAAGGATATGACTGTTAGCATTCCTAAGACTTCAACATATGGAGGAAAGAAAATGACTGACCCAAGACAATTCCAAGCAAGGGAACAAAGAGGCGGTTTCATGAACAGACTTAGGAGAGGTGGAAGGAGAGTCAATCCAATGACTAGATTCAAGGATGACAGAGCAAGACAATTCATTGAAGACAAGCCTCAGTCGAGTGCCGTACAGGGCCAATTCTAAATTCGTCAACCAAACGATTTTAGAACAATGTTTATTGTCCACGGTATATTCAGGAGGTTCAGGTTGTGTCATCAGTATCAGAGTCTTCTTGGTTTAATATCCTAAGAAGTGCTGGTGCAGTTACCACAACTTCCGGCGGAACAGAGTCATTATTCAACATAAGTTACGGGGGAGGAAAGAAGCGTGGTAAGCGGAAAAAAACCAGTAAAGAAGAAGACGCAGACCGCCGAACTAGCACCCGGATTGGAAGTAGAATTACCCGAAGAAGTTCCTGATTTCTCTGCCTTACTAACATCTTGGACTAAAGAGGCTGGCAAGAGCATTCCTAAAATGCCGCAAACCATCTTGGAGTTCGTCAAGAACATGGGAGTTAAATCTAGGAAGAACTCGAAGGGTGAGACTCAAGATGTCAAAGCACCAGCGCAGGAATATATCGATAAAGCAGCAAATGCTGGAAGTCAAGAGTCCTATACTTCTGAGCAATTGACCGCAGTTAAGGCATTGCGTGATTATCTAGAAAGCAACAATAATGAAAATTCAAAGTTAAACCCGCAGAATATCAAGTACAACAGCATTGCTAGTTATGATAGAAAGGGCAAGGTTCTAGCACCATTGGATGTTTATGGTGATTACCGAACGAGGAAGTTCGTTAACTATCAGAAGAAATTCAAGGATAGAACATATGAGCAAGCACCTGACAATTGGATTGCAACAGAACCCGGAAAGGCGGAAGTTCCAGTTTGGCAAGCACTTTTCGCAGAAGAGCAGGGAGAAGATTTCAAACACCCTAGTCTCCTTATGATTTGTAATGATGTTCTATCATCCTTTGAAAGTGGAAAGGCGAAGGCATACAACACTAGAAGGAATCCATTCAATTTGACTATCAAGAATCCTAAGATGCGAGGAGCGGCAGCAAAGTGGGTTTATGAGAACATTCCTACTTTCAAGACTTGGTTCGATAGTAAAATCAACAATCCTTCCTACGTCTATCGCACAGGAAACATCAATGCTAAGAAATTACAGCGAGAAATCCTGAATACTAAACTCCCGTTGAACGATGATGAGTCTAGTAAAATACAGGCGTGGCTACAAACCGACTTCAAGGTTGACTTAGAGGAAGTCTACCTGAAGATTTCAGTAAGGCAACTTAACAACATGGCAGAAATCGCTGGTTTCAAGAATAAGAAAACAGAAGAGAAGGTAGAAAAGCAGGATTTTTCCGATTGGAGACATATAGTAAAGATGGTGCAGTAAATGAGATGTAGAGGATTGGGAAGAGTGGAAGAAGATGATATGGCAATATCGAGTTGTTGCCCATACTGCTTTACAATTTGTGAGAGATGAGTGAATGATTACGAGAAAGCGTTGTCCTTTGTGTATGCATGAGGATAGAACTCAACTTGAGGCTGATTTAGAAGCATGGAATTACACAGCAGACGCTCTCGACCAACAGATGAACTGGAAAAGCGGCACAACAGCGAAGCATCAGAGGAATCACATGGGCGGATATGTCGATTCTGCAAATCCAAGTTGCAATATTTGCTCTAATCCAATGAGAGCAGAGATAGAATCACAACTTCATGCCGGAAATATCACTCCTTCTGATGTTGGAGAGATGGTTGGATGCTCAGATGTTCAAGTCATGCGTCATATGGAGAAACATCTTCAGCCAATCGTCCAACAATCTGCTGCAAACATGATTGCTGCGAGGGAAGTTGACGAAATTGAGACTTTGAGCGTCAACGTTCAGAGATTGGAGCAAAAAATTGATACACTTTTTGCTGAAGACTCAACAGACCCGAAATATATCGACTCATTGACTAAATTAGCGAAGGAAGTTCGTGAATCGTTGAAGTATTTGTTAGAATTCAAGGGCAAACTGGTGCATAAGAGGCAAGACACTATCATCGTTCATCAGATGCAAGTCATCAAGGAGGTTCTAGCACAGAACCATCCTGAAGTTTGGTTGGATGTCAGGGACAAGATGCAGGAGAAGTTACAATGAGTTGGAAAGATATAGTGAAGAGTGTTCAACTAAGAGACACACATCTTCAATTGCAAGATTTAGCATTTGAGTTTGATGATATTGTTGATACATTGAAAGATATGGCTCATGAAGAAATACCAAAGAGAAAGGACATGACTAATCCTGACCATGTTAGCGATGTTAGAGAGGCTCTACAAAAAATCAAGGAAATGGATTTATTCAAGTTGAGGTGAAGATGCAATGAGTTGGTTTGATGTTCTAAAAAGAGTTCCTCGCAGTAAACTTGAGCCATTTAGAAATATGGACAGAAACACACTTCTTGCTGAACAAAAGAAGTACAAAGACTCAGGCAAGCATGAAGAATATCTAATCAATGCTATGGTGAATGGATATGATTTTGATAATGCCATACGAATAGCGTATGATATAATCGGTGCAATGGGTTTTGGAGGCAAAGATGTTCAAAGGTTCGATAGAATAAGAGAACCAGTCACACCTATGACTCACGTTAGAATGTTAAGGAGGAAACCAGCATGAGTTGGCAAGACGTTCTTAAGGAAGAAAAAATCGAGCCAAAGAAGGTGAAGCCTCAAGTTATGGGCTACAACGAAGAGAGAAAGAAGTTTCATCGAAAAAGAGATGAGAAACTTCGCAGGGAGAAAGAATCTGCTAAGACGAAGGATGCAAACCTCTTCGATTTTGGAAAGCAGGAAGTCAAGGACTTTCCAGTGAAACCGACCACACCGACATTCAAGATTTGGCAAGCAGCCTCGAAAGAAGATAGTTGGGAAGAGTATACGAAAGATGGATTGAGTTCCGCCCAAGTTCAAACCGCTCAGAAAGCAAGAAGACTCCTCCAAGGTGAAACTGTAAACATTAGAGGAACAGACTTCAAGTTGAGGGATACCGATATCTTTCCTAACGTTGATGCTATCATCGAAAGACTGAGTAACATAACACCGAAGAAAACCAGTGCAACTAACAGGAGAGGAAACTTAGACAGGGACATCAAGAGTTTCATAGAGAACAAAAAATATGCAGAACTTCTAGAAGTCCTAGAAGGCAGAGGAAAAAATAAGTATGCTGGAAAACAAGATGCTAGAAATCAAAGAGCAAGAAATTTCATACAGGCTAACAAGAGCCTTAGAAGG
>CETY01028859.1_pt1 | contig 16047 bp, 14 predicted proteins | sample 361551 | NCBI WGS metagenome assembly CETY01 (sample SAMEA2623135, study PRJEB7988) | marine metagenome | biome: marine biome (ENVO:00000447); feature: deep chlorophyll maximum layer (ENVO:xxxxxxxx); material: "saline water (ENVO:00002010), including plankton (ENVO:xxxxxxxx)" | depth 45 m | reverse complement strand
CCTAAAGAAAAAGAAGCTCCTAAATTTTTAAAAGATGCTTTAAAAGAGGCCAATAGAGTTCAAGACATATTCACAGATCAATTTAAATTGTATAAAACTGGAAATGAAATTCTGGAAACTTCTTTAAATCTTGCGATAAAAGAAGGACTAAACCCCCAAATATACACCCACCCTCTTGGATCTTTTGGACATTCAGCAGGAACTACTCTTGGAATGTGGGACTCACAAAATGGTGTTCCGTTCAAAGGAGATGTTCCAATGAATTTTGATACAGTTTATGCCATTGAATTAAATAACAAATCTTACATTAAAGAGTGGAAAAAAGAGGTGAGAATAATGTTAGAAGAGGCAGGGATATTTGAAAAAGATGGGTTTAGGTATGTGAATAAAAGACAAAAAGATATTATTATAATAGGAGAATAAATTTAATTTATAAAAAATTATAATTCAGTAAGTATTATCATTATTTATAAAAATTAATTTAATTTTGCAACGCTATTAGCAATTCATGCACTCAAAAACAAATCAATTCGGTCTAAACGAGGAACAAGAAGCTATTCTTGATGCTGCAGACCAGTTTGGGAAAAAGGAACTTTATCCATTAGCAGAAAAAATGGATAATGAAGAATGGTGGCCCGATGGAATTTTTAAAAAAATGGCAAACGCAGGCTTGTTAGGTTTGACAGTTGATCCCAAATATGGAGGAGCAGGCATGAAATATATGCAAGCAGGGTTGGTCTGTCAAGCTTTTGGACGATGGAACCATGCAATAGCTTTAAGTTGGGTAGCTCATGATAATTTGTGTTTAGATAATATTTACAGAAACGGTTCTGAATTTATTAAAAATAAATTCCTGCCAGGCTTATGTTCTGGTGAACTTATTGGAGCATTAGGACTAACTGAACCTGGCTCAGGGTCAGATTCTTTGGGATCTATGAGAACCTCTGCTAAAAAAGAAGGAGATCATTATATTTTAAACGGTAGCAAAACATACATTACCAATGGATCTATTGCTGATATAATTTTAGTGTATGCAAAAACAGACTTTAATAAAAAAAATAAAGGGATAACCGCTTTTGTTATCGAAACTAAAAATCCTGGATTTAAAGTAGTTTCAAAATTAAAAAAAATGGGTTTTAGAGGAAGCCAAACTACAGAACTGTTTTTTGAAAATTTTAAAGTTCCAGCAGAAAACATATTAGGTAAGGAAGGAGAGGGTCATATAACAGTCATGAATGGTCTAGATTCTGAAAGAGCAATGATAGCTCCAATTTGCCTTGGAATAAGTGAAAGAGCTTTAGAAATTTCTATTGAATACGCAAAAATTAGAGAGCAATTTGGAAAGCCTATTTCTAGCTTTCAAATGATTCAATCTAAACTTGCAGACATGTACACAATGGTTCAGTCAATTAAAGGTTTAGTGTATAGTGTATTGTCAGAGTGTGATAATACTGATAAAAATGAATTTGGAAGAGGAAAAATTCACATGAATACTGCCGCCTCTGTTATGTATGCATCAAGCACTTCCAACAAAATTTTAGATGAAACTGTTCAAATTCATGGTGGAATGGGTTATATGTGGGAAAGTGAAGCAAATCGATTGTATAGATCAAGTAAACTTTTAGATATAGGAGCAGGAACGACAGAAGTTCGCAAGATGATTATCAGCAAAGAACTTTTAAAATAATTCCTTTTTTTAAATAAATTTCATGAAAAAAATATTAATTATTTTTTCAATAATAATCGCGTTAACTTCTTGTAGTAAAGAGGATTCAGTTGTTGAAGAAATAAATAATAACTTAATTTCAGCAAAAGTTGTTGGATACTTGCCATGGTACCGTTTTTCACAAAATGATAAAATTGAATATTGTAAAATCACTCATTTAAATATAGCTTTTGCTAATCCTGAAAGTGATGGAACCATCCATCTTCCTAATAACTCATCTGGAATTACCCTTGAAAATATAATATCTACTGCTAAATCTAAAAACAATAGGATTAAAATCTATATTTCTTTAGCAGGAGGTAGTATTCAATCTCCACTATTGGAAAGATGGAAAAATTTTCTTGCTTCCTCTCAGGAGAGATCAGTAATTGTAAATAAGATTATTTCCTTTGTGATCGATAATAATCTTGATGGAGTTGATGTTGATTTGGAATGGGATGCTGTCACTGTAGGTTACAGTGATTTTGTAATAGAATTAAAAAGCGCTCTAAAAAGTAAAGGAAAAGGAATGACAGCAGCTTTCCCAGGTGAAACTAGATTTAGTAATATTTCTGACGAAGCTTTACAAACATTTGACTTTATAAATATTATGGCTTATGATTATACTGGGCCATGGAATCCTTCAAAACCTGGTCAACACAGTTCATATCAAAATGCGGAATCTTCAGTCAACTTTTGGAAAAACATAGGAGTTTCTGGAGACAAACTTACTTTGGGAGTTCCTTTTTATGGATATGATTTTTCCAATTCCTCAAATGTTACAGCTTTTACTTTTGGAGAAATGGTTTCTACTAATAATTCTTATTCGGAAATTGACAATGTTGGTATGAAATATTATAATGGAAGACAAACAATAAAATCCAAAGTTAAACTTGCTAGTGAACAAGTTTCCGGAATTATGATTTGGGAATTAGGTCAAGATTCATTTAATGAATATTCCTTATTAAAAACAATTCAAAAAGAATACGGAATTTTAGGATTTAAGACTACTAGTTTGTGTGGTAATTAAAATTTACTTTACTATTAACTGTCCTCTCATTAATTGATAATGAGCTGGAAAACTACAAATGAAGTTATAAATACCTTGCTCAGGTGCATCAAAAGTAATTGTTACACTTTCTCCACCACCAATTAATTTAGTATAAGCTACCATTTCGTCTCCTTCGGGAATATATTCAGTATCTCTAGCCTCAACTGCTTCTCTTGCAAACACATCCACATCTACATCCTTTTTTAATAAAACAAAATTATGCCCCATAATCATTTTATTTCCCCTTCCTGTATGATTTAAAGTTAAAGTAACTTTTTGACCTGGGGAAGCTGACAAAACTCTTTTGTCAAACTGCATTTGATCATTAGAATTTAAAACAATTTGTAAATCTTTAGGCGAATCAACAACAGACTCTTTGACATAAGATTCTTTTACTTTAGGAGCTGGTTTACTATTACAACTGTGTAGAAATAATATCAATATTATAAGTGTAAATATATTTTTCATTTATTATAATTTGAATGCAATATTATGAATTATAAAGGTATTTATAAAGAAAAAAAATGAAAAAAAAGTTGGAATAGTGACTATAAATTAAATATCCTTAAACTATAGAAAATGTTTAATCTTTTATGAAAAAATGAAATTATTTTCTTGCTTTTCTATTTGCAATAAAACTTTTAATAAAATAAACCATAGCTGTAATTGATGTTAAAATCATTACTGAAACTCTTGCAACTCCAATAGTTTCTTCTCTTTCGATAGTTCCTTTTAAAGGCATAAACAAACCTAAAAGACATACAAAAGTTAATAATACAGCAATGTGTGCTATAATTTTATTTTCTTTTTTAAGTCCAGGTGAACAAAACAACAGAGCCCATCCAAAAATCACAGGAATTAAAGCAGTTGAAGATGTTGCCTCTAAATAGCCCCAGAGACCTACAACAATTAAACATATTGAATTTAAAATATTTGCTTTTAATGAATTCATAATTTATTTATTAGTGGTTAATCTTTTATAAAAATAAGTGATTTATTACTATAATCCGTTAATATAATCTGAAAACGAATCACTAAAAGACAATCCTCTAGTTGTCCTAGTTACGGTAACTTTTTTAAATGAAGAAAGTCCCCAAAGTAAAAATTCACACATAAAATTTTCATCTTCAAGTTTCAAATCTTTTATCTTTTTTTTAACAAATTGTTTCAAAACCTTAATTGTTTTAAAAGTATCCTCGTATGACTTATTATCTAAATTTTCATCAATAAAAAGTTCTTTATCCTTAAACCAATCTAAAATATTTTGATATGGATCTAAATCCTCTGCTTTTGAGAGCTTTTTAATTTTTGGAAAAAAGTTATTAAAAAAAGTTTTTACTGATTCAACAATTAAAAGCCTAGATATTTCTGTAGCTCCCTCCTGTTCTCCTTCGTAAACTAGTTCAATTTTTCCATTTATTGCAGAAATTACAGCATTAAAATCCGTCATTCTAATACTAGTTTTTGATTCTCCATTTGTAAGCATTCGTCTCTTTGCAGAACTAATTAAATTTTCATAGGCAGAAATACTTAATCTTGCGCTTACTCCACTTTTAGAATCAACATAAACGCTTTCTCGAGCTTCAAAACTGATTTGTTCTATAAGATCTTTGGCTAGCTCTGGAATGTATATACCACTTTCTTGTTCTACTTTAGATTCTTGATGAGTAATTGTCTTAGCAATTTCTATGTTTTTTGGATAGTGAGTCATAATTTGAGATCCAATTCTATCCTTTAATGGGGTAACTATACTACCTCGATTAGTATAATCTTCCGGATTGGCAGTAAATAAAAATTGGACATTAATGGGTAGTCTTAATTTAAATCCTCTAATTTGAATTTCTTTTTCTTGAAGAATAGAAAATAAAGAAACTTGTATTCTTGCTTGCAGGTCAGGAAGCTCATTTAAAACAAAAATACATCTATGAGCTCTTGGAATCATTCCAAAATGAATCACTCTTGGATCAGAATAAGATAATTTTAAACTTGCCGCTTTAATAGGGTCTATATCTCCAATTAAATCAGCAACAGTTACATCAGGTGTAGCTAATTTTTCGAAAAATCTTTCGTTTTTATGGATCCAATCAATAGGAGTTTGATCTCCAAGTTCATTAATTGTTTTTTTAGCAAAATGAGAAATTGGACCCAGTGGATCGTCATTTATTTCTGACCCTGAAACTATTGGCATCCACTCATCCAAAAGATTAGTCAATTGTCTAGCTAATCTGGTTTTAGCTTGCCCTCTAAGGCCCAATAAATTAATATTATGTCCTGACAAAATAGCACGCTCTAAATCAGGAATTACAGAATCCTCATATCCATGAATACCCTTAAAAGTTGATACCCCTTTAGCCAAGTTTTTTTTTAAATTCTTAATCATTTCTTCTTTAATATCTAAAGAAATATATCCTGATTTTTTTAAATCTTTTAATGTTTTAATTTTATTAATCATTCTATTTTAATCTTTTTTTTCTATTAGTTTCATAGTCTTCAAATATCATTTCTCCCAAACCTTTCAATCCAGTATAAAAGGCTTTTCCCTTATTTGCTTTTGTAAATTCTTGAACAAAACTTTTTAAATAAGGGTCCTGCGCTATCATAAAGGTTGTTATTGGGATATTTAATCTTCTAGCTTGTTGAGCCATGTTATAACATTTATCTACAATACGTGTGTCTAGGCCATTACTATTTTTGTAATATGTACCATCCTTTAATTTCAAACAACTTGGTTTGCCATCAGTTATCATGAAAATTTGTTTATTAGAATTTCTATTTCTTCTCAAAATATCCATGGCTAGTTCTAATCCGGCAACTGTATTGGTGTGGTACGGTCCTACTACTAAATAGGGTAAATCTTTAACAGCAATTGGTTTAGCATCATTTCCAAAAACGATAATATCAAGCTTATCTTTTGGATATCTAGTGGTAATAAATTCTGATAATGCCATCGCCACCTTTTTAGCTGGTGTAATTCTATCTTCTCCGTAAAGAATCATACTATGACTTATGTCGATCATAAGGACAGTACTCATCTGAGCTTGATGATATTGATCGTTAATAACTAGATCTTCTCTAGATAATTTAAAATCATCTAATCCTCCCTGAATTTGTGCATTTTTTATACTTTCAGTAATTGCAATTTTTTCAATTGAATCTCCAAACTCATATGCTTTTAAATCTCCTGAATCATTTTCTCCTATGCCAGGTTGTTTAGTATTGTGATTTCCATTTCCAATACGTTTCATTTTTCCAAAAATCTGCTTTAAGGCATGTTGTCTAAGAAGCATCTCTGTCTTGGCAGTTAAACTAATACCTTCTCCATTCCCTTGTGTATCGATTTGTTTATTTATGTATCCTTTGTTAAGCAAGTCTTCAATAAAATCATCCATTGTGTAATCTTCGGAAGTCAAAACATATTCTTTGTCTAATTCTTTTAGCCAATCGATTGCTTCATCAAAATCTCCTGATGTATAGGTTATTAATTCCTTGAAAATTTCAAAAAGTTTTTCAAAAGGAGTCTTAGCTTTTGACTTATAATTCGAGAAAAGGAAACCAGTTTGATTTAATAAATTCATTGAGTTATAAAATTATAATACTTTGAATCTATAGACAAGCTAAAATCGATAAATAATTCTAATTATAATTTTGCGGATGATGTGTGATCACTTACTATTAACCAATTTCCATTTACTTTTTTCCAAACAAGAGTAAAATGACCAAAACTATCCTCAATTGTTCTTTTTAAAAAATACTCCCCAATTAAGTAAGCTGAGTCTTTAGAAATAGATTTTATTTTGTTTACTGTAAATGACAACTTACCCATAGTTTTAATATCTGGATAAGACTTAAAATATCTTTCTTTTGTAGCTTTCCATCCGTAAACTGGACCACCAGAACCAGAAAAAACTAATTCTTCTGATTTAAGATATCCGTTCATAAAAGAATCAATATCACCCCTATTCCAAGATTTTTCTTGAAATGACATTACATTCATTATTTCTATAGAATCGTTTACTGATATTGGATTTTGAGAAAATAAACAAACAGTAAATAAAAAGGATAGAAAATTAGTAAAGATTAATTTAAATGGATACATTTTTTTAATTACTTACCGTTTTGAATAGGATTTATTTCAGACATTAGTTTATTAAGTATTGTATAAACTGGACAAAACTTAATAATAGGACTACTTATTTGTAAATTTATAGCTTTTCAAAAATAAAAACCAGTCATAAAATTGATAATAATAAAGATAAAAAATATTTTGTTTTAGATTGAATATAAACTAGTATAAATAAGCACGAAACATCCTTTATAGTATGTGAATTCTTTTTTTTTATATATATTAGTTTAATATATTGATAATTAAATTATTATCAATGTTAATTAGATTGGTTTTTAGCATAATAATTATATTTTTTTACAATAAAATGGATCAAAAATTAAAATCTAAAGAAACTAAAGAGTTAATACTAAATACCTCTTTTAATATGTTTTATGAAAAAGGATTCAATAATACAAGTATTCCTGATATAATGAAAGAGACAAACCTAACCAAAGGTGCCTTTTATCATCATTTTAAGAATAAATTAGAAATTGGAAAAAAAGTTATTGAAAATATTCTCTCAAAAAGAATTTATAATGGGTTCATATCTCCTCTAAAAGAAAATAAATCTAAAAAAGTTTCTGATTTACTGGTATACGTTTTCACAGAAAGAATTGAAAACTTTACTGAAAAAGAAAAAGCTTTAGGTTGCCCAGCAAACAATATGATTAATGAAATTGGGTGTTCAATCCACGATTTTAGAGAACCATTAAGAAAATTGATGGATAATTGGAAAGAAGCACTAATTGAAGTAATTGATTTAGGTAAAAAAAATAAAGAGATTAAAGAAAGTGTAAACTCAGAGTCGGCTGCAACTTATTTAATATGTTCATTTGAGGGAGCTAGAGGAATAAGGAAAATATACGATAACGATACTCTTTTTAAGAACTACCTTACAGCCGTAAAAGAATACATTAATAGTATAAGTTAAACCACTATTCACTTTTTAAAATTGGTTTAATAATAAAAGAATATTTAAAATTTCCAGGTTGGATTAAATATTTAAGAAGTGGTCTTGCTCCCCAACTATTATCTCCACCCACTCCCATTTGTTTTAAATCAATATTTAAGCTAATAAAATCTCTCTTAGGAATATCAATAGGTTTCCTTTGTTTTTTTACAATTCTAGATCTAGATGAAAGCTCTTCACCAGGACTATTTTCTCTAATTCCATCGTCAAAATCTTCAATTGTATTGTTGTGTGCACTAAATGAAATATTAGGTAATCCATATATTTTAAGACCTATTCCATTTTCATCTATTAACTTCAACCACTTAGTTTCTGTCCTATATCCATTTTCCTGTGGTCTTGAATAATCAAAAGCTAAATCACTAACTAAGGACTCATAAATTCCCATAAAAGCCGAGTCCTTTCTATCAATATAATTTTCATGTGGTCCTCTTCCATACCACGATACGTTATTATAGGTTGCTGGTATTTGAAAATTCATACCAAATCTTGGCATCTCGGCATCAGATAATTTTCCTTTGTATTGAAAATCATTTGAAATTTTAATTTCTCCATTTGAATTTACTAAAAATATAGTAGTGTATAATGAATTGATATTAGGAAGCTCGTATTCAACAATTACTTTTACCTTATTGTTATTTAAAGTCTGGTAATTAAAGTTTATGAGTGATCTATTTTTTGAGGCCAGTTTCCATTCTTTTGATCTTCCAGGAAGGTCATTTCCATAATCGTTGTCGATTGGAGCTCTCCAAAAATTTAAATATGGCGACTTATTTATAAATTCTTTTTTATTTACTATATAATTTTTTAATTCTCCTGAAATATTATCAAACACTAATTGAATATTATCATTAAAGACTTTAAGAATATTGTCATTTAATTCCGTCTTTATTAGTTTCGAAGAATTAGCAATTGAATAATTAATTTTAGATTTAAATATTTCGATCTGTTCCTTTGCCATTAAATGACCTGAGGATACTAAGTTTTTATCTTTGATTAAATATGAGTATAGATTTAAATAATAATCACTAGTGTTTTTATTTTTATAATTTTCATGAAACAAATATTTATTAACTGGAATACTTATGGTTTTTGATTTCTGAGCTTGTAAATCGATTTTAAAATCTCCCTCTCTTACAACCTCTCCATCTTTCAAAAGCTCATATTTAAAATCAAAATCTTTAAGATTGGTGAAAAAATATTGATTTTCAACTTTCAAATAAATCGAATCCTTATTATTTTCTAAAGAAAAAGAAATATCCTGGTATACTTTTTTAATTTCTTCCATTGCGGGATGAAAAGTTCTATCGGAATTAACTAAACCGTTCATACAAAAATTTGTATCATTATGATAATTGTTTGGAGAAAAGTCTCCTCCATATTTCCAATATTTCTTCCCCTCGTCATTAAAATCTGCCAACCCTTGATCTACAAAATCCCAAATAAAACCTCCTTGCATTTGTCTTTCTTTATGCACCATATCCCATAAATCTGAAATATTTCCATTACTGTTACCCATAGCATGGGAATATTCTGCCCATATAAATGGTCTATTACTAAACTTTCCCAAATAATCTCTTTTTAATTGATTCATAGTTGCATACATCCATCCAAAAAAATCTGTATGAGGTTTTAAGCTAATCCCTCTTTTTAGTATATCCGGCTTTTCAGACGTCATTTCATAAAAAACTAGTCTTGATTCATCAAATGATTTAATCCAATCATAACCCTTTACAAAAATTGGTCCGTCACCCGCCTCATTTCCTAATGACCACATAATAATTGAGGGGTGATTTTTATCTCTTTCAACCATTCTTTTCCACCTATCCATGTGCATTGCATCAAATTCAGTTTTAAATGCTGGTGTATCATTTTTTTCATACCCAAATCCATGAGACTCAACATTAGCCTCATCAATTAAATAGATGCCATACTTGTTACAAAGTTCATACCAGTAAGGATCGTTTGGATAATGTGATGTTCTTACTGCATTAATATTATTTTGTTTCATTATCTCGATATCTTTAATCATAGACTCTTTTGAAACCACATGACCTGTAAACTCATCGTGTTCGTGTCTATTGACACCCTTAAATAATATTGGCTGTTTATTAACTAATATCTGCCCGTTTTTCAGTTCAATTTTTCTAAATCCAATTTGCTGACCTATTGAATGGGTTTCTTTTCCATCTTTTATTAAAGTAGTTGTTAAATAATATAAATTTGGATCTTCAGCACTCCAAAGCAATGGATCGATTATTTCACTTTTCAAATTAATCTTCTGGATAGAAAGAGACTTTACTTGAACATCTCTTGTTATATTTTTAATTAATTGATTTTTATCGTTATATAATCTTGATTTAACTGAGATTTTTGAATCAAAATCATTAAAATTTTTAATGTCAATATCTATTTTTATTTCAGACTTTTTTAAATCATCATTTAAATTAGTTTTAACAAAAATGTCTCTTAAAGCAATTTTAGGCTGTGCATACAAGAATACATCCCGCTCGATTCCACTAAGCCTCCAAAAATCTTGGTCTTCAATGTAAGTTCCATCAGACCATCTAATTACCTGCAAAAACATTGAATTTTTTCCATTATTTATATAATTTGTGATGTTAAATTCAGCGGGAGTCTTGCTGCCTTCAGAATAACCTATTTTCTGGCCATTAATCCATAAGTAAAAGGCAGAATTAACTCCACCAAAATGAATAAAAACTTCTTTATCGCTCCACTCATCATCTATCTCAAATATTTTATGGTACAGTCCAACAGGATTATAGTCTCTAGGCATGTTGGGCGGATTTATTTCATAAGGATAAATAATATTAGAATATACTGGGAAATCCTTCGAATGAAATTGCCAATTTGAGGGTACTGGAATTATATCCCATTTTTCTACATTACCTTTTTTTTTATAAAAATTTTTAGGAACTGAATCTATATTTCTGTATAATTTAAAATCCCATTGGCCATTTAACAAAGTGTATAAATTGTTGTTTTTAAAATTATTTTCTAATAAAAGTTTTTCATTACTAAAGGGATAAAATGTAGCATGTGGTTTTTCTGTATTAATTGAAAATATCGAAAGATCTTCCCATTCACGATTTTGAGAATTTACAAAAGAACAATACATAAAAATTAAAACAGTATATAAAATATTTTTTTTCATAAAATTTAAAACTTTCATTAAAATACATTTAATTAAACTAATTTATAAATTGAAATTAAATACAATTATATTTATAAATAATTAAATATTAATGATATCATTAAAATCTAAAATAATTGTTACTGGAGGTCTTGGTTATATTGGAAGTCATACAGTAGTTGAATTAATTTCTCAAGGTTTTGAAGTTATTATAGTTGATGATTTATCTAATTCATCAATTAACATATTAAAAGGTTTGCAAAATATCTGCAAAAAAAATCTAATTTTTGAAAAAATAGATTTAAAAAACAAAATACTTGTAAAAAAATTATTTAATAATTATAGTGATATTGATGGAGTAATTCATTTCGCAGCATCTAAAGCCGTTGGTGAAAGTGTAATTAACCCTTTAAAGTATTATGAAAATAATTTAATACCATTAATTAATTTATTAGAAGAAATAAATAATATAAAAAGAGATGTCAATTTCATTTTTAGCTCATCTTGCACCGTATATGGACAAGCTAAGCACCTTCCAATCAATGAAAAAGAAACTATAAAAGAAGCAGAATCTCCTTATGGAAATACTAAGCAAATATGTGAAGAGATTATACAAGATTCGTGTAAAGCATATAATCTAAAAGCAATATCTTTAAGATACTTTAACCCTATTGGAGCTCATCCTTCCTACGAAATTGGTGAACTTCCCATTGGCAAACCACTAAACTTAGTGCCTTTTATTACACAAACAGCAATTGGGAAATATAATAAATTGACCATTTTTGGAAATAATTACCCAACTAAAGATGGGACATGTATCAGAGACTATATTCATGTTGTAGATTTGGCAAAAGCTCATATTAAATCTTTAGAAAAATTAATTGAAAATAAAAGCGTTTCAAAATATGATGTATTTAATATTGGTACAGGAAAGGGAGTTAGTGTTTTAGAAGTAATTAAAAGTTTTGAAAAAGTATGTAACAAAAAATTAAATTATATAATTGGTTCTAAAAGAAAAGGAGATGTTACTGAAGCTTATGCAGACACAACAAAAGCCAATATAATTCTTAATTGGAAAACTGAACTAAGTTTAGATCAAGCACTACTTTCTGCATGGGAATGGGAAAAAAAAATACCAAAAATTTAGAATGTTAGAAAAAATAATTGTTGAATCTCCTGGAAGAATTAATTTTATTGGAGAACATGTGGATTATAATGGTGGGTTTGTTCTTCCTGGTTCAATTGATAAAAAGATAATAATTGAATTGAGTGTTATAACTGGCAATATATGTTTTGTAGAATCTAAAACAGTAAAAAAATCCTTCAAACTAAATCTTAGAAAAATTGCTAAAAGTAAAATACAGTGGGAAAATTACATTATCGGAGTAATACATAATCTTCTTATTTTAAAAAAATTAAAATTAAAGGCATTTAAATGTAAAATTGACAGTAATCTTCCTATTGGAGCAGGCATAAGCTCTTCCTCATCATTAGTATGTGGTATAATAAGTGGGCTTAATTATCTTAATAATTTAAAATTAAGTTCCGATGAAATAGTTGATATAGTAAGTGACGTTGAGCATAATTTTATAGGTTTAAATGGTGGAATTATGGATCAATTTACAATAGTCAATGGTAAAAAAAATAAGTTATTACTATTAAACTGTCAAAATAGGGATTTTAAATATATAGACTCAAACTTAGGTCCCTATAAGATTATATTGTTTGACACCAAAATTGAACATAACCTTTCAAATTCTTCTTATAATAAAAGAGTTGAAGAATGCAATGAAGCACTAAAAATTATAAGAAAAAAATATAAAAAATATAATTTCCTGGTTGATGTAGAAGAAAAGGTGCTAAATGAATTTAAAGACACTTTGAATGAAAAGGTTTATAATAGAGCTCTTTTTGTAATTCAGGAAAATAAAAGAACTATTGAATCTGCTAATAAAATAAGTCAATCCAAACTTAAAGAATTTGGTAAACTAATGTATAAGTCACATCTTGGTTTGAAAACCCTTTATGAGGTTAGTTGTGAGGAATTAGATTTTCTTGTTGAGTTCAGTTGTTCATATAATGAAGTTATTGGATCACGAATGATGGGAGGAGGATTTGGTGGATGTACGATCAATTTAATTGAAAAAAGTTTTGTTGATAATTTTATAAAAACCATCTCCATTGCATATTTGAAAAAATTTAATATAAAATTAAATGCATTTCAAACAAACATAGACAATGGAGTAACAGTTAAACAATATTAAAATTTTAATCAAAATTTATAGTGGAAAAATTAAAAAATTTCTCAAAAATAAATTTTAAAACTAAGTAGCAATATGCACAGATCTAGTTTCTCGAATCACAGTGACTTTGACTTGACCTGGATATGTCATGTCAGTTTGTATTTTTTGAGAAATTTGAAAGGATAACTTAGAGGCCATCTCATCAGAAATCTTTTCACTTTCTACCATAACTCTTAATTCACGTCCAGCTTGAATTGCAAATGCTTTATTTACCCCTTTAAAATCATAAGCGATATCTTCCATCTCTTTTAATCTTTTTATATAACTATCTAAAATTTGTCTTCTAGCACCTGGTCTTGCTCCCGAAATTGCATCACAAACTTGCACTATTGGAGATATTAAGTTATCCATCTCAATCTCATCGTGGTGTGCACCAATTGCATTACACACATCTGATTTTTCACCATATTTTATAGCCCATTGCATTCCAAGTAAAGCATGTGGAGTTTCAATTTCTTCCTCAGGGACTTTACCAATATCATGAAGTAAACCAGCTCTTTTAGCTAACTTAGGGTTTAATCCTAGTTCTGATGACATAATTCCACAAAGTTTTGCAACTTCTCTTGAATGTTGTAAAAGATTTTGGCCATAAGATGATCTATACTTCATTCTTCCCACAGCTTTAATAAGAGCTGGATTCAGACCATGTATTCCGAGATCTATCACAGTCCTTTTTCCAACTTCAATAATTTCATTTTCTATTTCTTTGGAAGTTTTCTTTACTACCTCTTCAATTCTGGCAGGATGTATTCTTCCGTCAGTAACAAGTTTGTGTAGAGATAATCTTGCTATTTCTCTTCTAACTGAGTCAAAACAAGATAATATTATAGCTTCAGGTGTATCATCAACAATAATTTCAACCCCAGTAGCAGCCTCAATCGCTCTAATATTTCTTCCCTCTCTACCTATTATTTTTCCTTTTAAATCATTAGACTCAATATTAAAAACAGAAACACAGTTATCGATTGCTTCTTCAGTACCAACCCTCTGAATTGTATTAATAATAATTTTTTTAGCATCCTGTCTAGCGGACAGTTTAGCTTCTTCGATTATATTTTGTGTTATCTCTAAAGCTTCTGTTCTAGTTTCTTCTGTAAGTGTTTCCAATAATTCTTTCTTTGCCTCAGATGCAGAAAGACTAGAAATCTTTTCAAGTTTATTAATTTGTTCCTTGTGCATCTTTTCAACCTGAACATTTTTCTTCTCAAACAATTCAATTTTTTTGTTATATGAAGCAATCTTATCGTTAAGACTTTGGTTGTTTTTTTTATTTATTGCTAACTCATTTGTAACAAGAGATTCTTTATCCTTAACTCTTTTTTGTATTTCCGTTAGATCTTTTTCTCGATTTAAAATATGTTTTTCATGTTCAGACTTTAATTCCAAGAATCTTTCTTTTGCTTGAAATATTTTATCTTTTCTTAAATTTTCAGCCTCAACTTCAGACGACTTAATAATTCTTTGGGCTTCTGTTTTAGCATTAAAAAGTATTTTTGAAACTGAAGATTTTTCTAATATTTTAGAAATTAAAAATCCAACAGTGATTCCAACCAGTGTTATAATTATGTTTAGTAATGTAAAAATTTCTGTATCCATAGTTTTTTGTAAAAAAAATGCCTACATCATGAATGTTTGTATAAACTCTTATTAAAACAAGATTTAGGCTAACATACTGATCAAGTATCCATAACGGCGCGCTTTAGCAGTAATGACTCACCCATTATAAAAAATTCGTGTTGAGTTTATCAAAAAATTTGATGTAGGCAGTAATTGATTATTTAAAAGAACGTGTTATAGGTTAATAATCTCATTCACAGACTTATTTAAAGTCTCCAATCGATTACCAACTTCCTCATTAATTTTAGCTTCAGAAATATTTTCTTGTTCAGATTGAGTTGCAAGTTGTAAAGCACACATTGCCAAAGCATCTTGCTTATCCTTGACAGCATACTTTTCTTCAAAATGTTTTATCATAACATCAATTTTTTTAGATGCATTTCTCAACCCCTCTTCTTGTTCAAGTTGAGCAGTTAGAGGATAAACTCTATTACCAATTTTTAATTTGATTTTTTGCATCTAATTTAATTATGAACTTAAATTCATTATACACTTGTCTAATTCTTCAACCATGTTCTTGATCTTAAGCTTAGTTAATGATTTGTCATCACTACCTAAGAAAGTATTTGCTATTTTTAATGACCGATATTTCTCTTTCCATTCTCTCAGTTCGTTTGCTTGTTTTAACAATATTTGATCTTTAGAGCTAATATCATTACTAATTTTTGAATTTTTATTTTTTAATTCAATTATCACTAATTTTAATTTCTCAATATTTGACTCTAACAAAACAAGATTATCAATTGATTTGGACATTAAAATAATACTATCTTAATCAAATTTAGTGTTAGTTAAATTCATAAACAAGTACGAATTAAATTTTTAAAAATATTATTTTTAAATCTAAACTAAATTCAATGAGAATTATTAATATAAGCCTGCTGTTTGTAATTATAAATTTTGCAACACTTGCTATTGGAAGTTTTTTAATGGATGATGGAGCGTCCTCGCTTTGGTATAAAAACTTAAATAGGGCTTATTGGGAGCCTCAAGGCTGGGTTTTTGGAGTAGCTTGGACAACTATTATGATATGTTTTTCAATCTATTTAGCTTTAATAGTAAAAGAATTGAAAATAAATTTTTCTGTCTATTCCCTTAAAAATGAGTTTTTTAAATTATATCTATTTCAACTATTATTAAAT
>CETY01160368.1_pt1 | contig 16178 bp, 17 predicted proteins | sample 361551 | NCBI WGS metagenome assembly CETY01 (sample SAMEA2623135, study PRJEB7988) | marine metagenome | biome: marine biome (ENVO:00000447); feature: deep chlorophyll maximum layer (ENVO:xxxxxxxx); material: "saline water (ENVO:00002010), including plankton (ENVO:xxxxxxxx)" | depth 45 m | reverse complement strand
GGGGTTACGTCATCAACATTTGTCTCAATAAGATATTTGGTTGTATTTGATATCTGAGTTTCAGTATTTTCAGTTAAAACCATGGAGATGATGTTTGGATAATCATCTGGGTTCCTTGTTCCAGCTCCTCGAGACGATTTACGAATATACCCTTTTGGCATATTTCCCCAGCGATTTGCCATACTCACAAGTAACGCCGCTCCGGTAGGAGTGCACGTTTCACTATTGGTACTTACATTTGTAACCGGACAATCTTTCAAGATTCCAATAGTTGCGGGAGCAGGCAAGGGTAACGTTCCGTGACTTGCCTTAACTGAACCAGACCCTAATCCAACAGACCCAACTGCTATTTCATCTATCACACCTACGTCATCTTCAAGCCCAAAACGTAAGAGCCACGTCCCAACCACGTCAAGGATTGCATCTACAGCCCCGACTTCATGAAAATGAACATCGTCTACGGATACTCCATGTTGTTCAGCTTCAACTTCCGCCAAAAGAAGGAATGTTCGTCGCGATCCTTCAATCACTTGATGAGGAAGAGAGGAGTCTTTGAGTAGTGCATCTATTTCGCTCCATTTTCTTCCTGTGGATGTTTCACGATAGGTCACTTCGGCTTTTGTGGCGGTCAGTCCATTTCTGAGTGTTTTTTCAAAATCTATTTCCCAATCCTCTAGAGCGAGGTCTCGTATTGGAAAGAGGGCTTGTTCGGGATCGGTAAGCATTTCGGCGAATGCTCCTAAAAGCATGTCGCCTGAAGCTCCAAACGAGGGATCTATCCATAAAGAGAGGCTCATGTTTCGTCCGTATTATTGAGTTGGCTGGCTCTGTGAGCAGCGCAAGCGGCTCCGAAGCCATTATCGATTCCAACAACAGTTATTCCTTGCGCACAGGACGCTGTCATCGATAAGAACGCTGTAATGCCTTCAAGCGATGAACCGTATCCACTTGATGTAGGAACAGCGATTATGGGGTGAGGAATGAGACCAGCCAATACCGTAGGCATTGATCCTTCCATCCCTGCGATCGCGACCACAATATCCGCTTCAATGATTTCAGGAAGAGCATCAGTTAAACGATGAAGGCCTGAAACACCAACATCAGTAACAGTGAAGGTAGCATGCCCGAGAGCTTCGAGAGTTACTTTACATTCATTAGCTACCGGTAGGTCAGAGGTTCCGGCTGAAACGATACCGATAGTAAATTTTTGAGATGGGCGGTGTCGCCATGAGAGCGTAGAGCCATGTGCTGATATTGGTTCAAGTGCTAAAAGAGCAGAATATTGTTCTTGATTAGCCCGTGTTGCAATTATCGCATCGGTAAATTTCTCATTGTGTAACATCTCGGAGACTGCTTGAACGCATTGCGTAGTTGTTTTTCCTTCGCAGTAAATAGCCTCAGGCATATTAATCCTTCTTGACCGGTCATAATCTAAACGAATTTCTTCACTACTCATGATTTGAGGACTGCGTTAAGGTTCCCGGAACGTAGACCACCGAGATCTAAGGTGACATATCTGTATCCAAGGTCAGATATTTCCTTATGTATTTGGGCAGAATTTTTCATAACCATATCGAGATCTTCTCGGCACACTTCGATTCGTGCAGTGTCTTGATAGTCTCGAACACGAACATCAGTAACGCCGATTGACCGAAGGATATTTTCAGCTCGATCAACTCGGGAAAGTAATTGAACAGTGATTTTTGTTTCATACGGGATTCTTGAAGATAAACACGGCATGGATGGTCTATCCCAAACAGATAATTCCCATTCTTTAGCAAGTTCTCTTACATCGTGTTTTGTAAGGCCTGCTTCGACTAATGGGAATTTCGCTCCTCTGCTTTTAGCAGCTTCTTGCCCTGGTCTGTGATCCCCTAAGTCATCTTGATTCACCCCGAGCACGATGTTCGCACCTCGTTGAGTCGCTATTGGCTCTAATTGATCCATTAATGCACTCTTACACCACCAGCATCTATCAGATTGATTCGCTATGTATTGGCTGTTCTCGAACTCGTTTGTTTGTACAGACATCCATTCAAGGTTCCATTGATGTGAAAGTTCTTCACATTTTTCTAATTCTCCGCTACCTAGTGACTGTGAATCAGCAGTAACTAGTAGCACTTTATCTTTGGATAAAGCCTTGCTAGCCGCCTTTGCGACTAATGATGAGTCAACTCCACCGGAGAACGCAATGACGACAGAATTTAGTGATCGGATTGCATTTAAAAGTTTTTTCTCTTTAGTCGACACATTAAAAATACTAACCTTTCCCACCCAATTGGTACTCATCGTCACTTAGGTATATTCATCGGAATAATGAAGAATTGATATATTTGCATGATGGGTTGGTTAAGTATTCCTCAGAAGACTTTTATTACTTCATTTATTTTGATTTTCAGTTCTGTTGCATGCTCCACAACCGAGACAACAACGGAACCTGCACCGGTAGTACAAGAAAAAACCAAAGAAATTGAGAACTCGCCTGTTGAAAGTTATAGACAACCTGTAGGTGATCTCGTACCCGACACTCTTATCGTAAGTGGAGTTGAACGTTCATACCTCTCTTACATACCTGTTAGCTTGCCGGACAATATTCCCGTGATTATTCAATTTCATGGAGGTACTGGAACATCGCAAAATGCATATTATCAAGAGGGAAGTCTTAATTTAGTAGCCGATGCTGAAGGTATCTTAATGATCTACCCACAAGCTGAAACAAGTACAGGAAACGTGTGGAATACGTTGCATTCCGAAGAAGGTAACAAGGTAAGCGCTGATGATTTCGGATTTATTGAGGCAATCATTGATCGTTTGGGTGAAGACAGCAGAATAGATACGTCGCGTATTTATGTAGCCGGGTATTCCAATGGTGCAGCTATGGCGTATCAAATTGCGTGCCATTTGAATGACCGTATCGCTGGATTCGTGGTTCATTCCGGTAATTTCCCCCTTGAAGAAGTTATTAATGGTGAATATCCATGCAATATTAATGGCGAAACTGCTGGGCTAATATTTAATGGAACGGCTGATAGGACGCGACCTTTAGAAGGCATTCCAACGTATGCAGTTCCGGTTCGAGATGGGGTTCAGTGGTGGGCAGAGCAAAATAACAGCGTTAGCGTAACGACCGCACAAGATGGAAATGTTGAGCGAACGATCTATGTCTCAGAAATAGGGACTGAAGTGCAGTTATTTATTATTGAGGGTGGAGGCCACGATTGGTTCAACTTCACTATTGATGGGATGCCTTTAGATGAATTTACTTGGGACTTTTTATCAAACTCGAATAGCTGAGAGGCGATAATCATCATTCAACTAAAAGAGATAAGACTTATAAGCCTTTTCCAGAAGTGGGGAGTTACTTCCGAGTGACTCTGACTGGGAGTTTGGAGTACCCGTGTACGAAACTTGAGAACACTCGCTCTGGTTCATCTTGTATTTCAATGCGTTTGAAGCGTTGCAAAATTTCTTCCCACAAAACCCTGAGTTGTAACTCCGCTACCCTACTGCCCATACAGAAGTGGATTCCGTAACCAAATGAGAGTTGCCTATCGGCATTGTGGCGCTCAATGTCGAGCACATGCGCGTTTTCAAAAACGTCTTCATCTTGGTTAGCAGATAAATACCACATGAGGATTTGGTCATGTTTCTTGATCTGTTTACCACCAAGCTCGGTATCATGATTTGCTGTTCGCCTCATGTATGCAAGTGGTGTTTGCCAACGAATAACCTCCGGTACAAAATTGGAGATTAAATCTGGATTAGCAAGAAGTTTGTCATATTGATCAGGAAATTTATTCAGTCCATAAATACTTCCCGTCATCGTATTTCGGGTCGTGTCATTGCCACCAACAATCAAGAGGAGAAGGTTGCCTAGTTGCTCGACCATCGGTATATCTTTAGTAGCTTCGCCGTTTGCGAGCATTGACACCAGGTCAAACCCGGGATTTTCGCGACGAAGCTGGAAGAGTCCATCAAAGTAATGGACACATTCCAAAAGTTCATCAATTTTTTGTTGTTGTGTTTCAACAACTCCACCTGGGCCAGGTATGGCAAATACTATGTCTGACCAGCGTGTTAATTTACGTCTGTCTTCCATTGGGAAATCAAAAAGAGTTGCGAGCATCAGTGTTGTGAGTTCGATAGATACTGTGTCAACCCAATCAAATGTCTCTCCTTCAGGTAAAGAGTCAAGCAATTCCGCTGTTCGTTCGCGAATCATGGGTTCAATATTTCGAAGGTTGCTTGGTGCAGAGACGCTTCGAACAGTTTTCCGTTGAGCTGTGTGAGCTGGTGGGTCCATAGCAATGAAGGTTTGTATGCCTTGTGGTTCTGTTTCTTCCGACATCGCGATTTCTTTTATTCCGAGAGTAATACCTTTCGCTGATGAGTAGGTTTCCCAATCTCCATCAACTGCTCTTACATCTTCGTATTTAGTGACAGACCAGTACCGCCCTGACGTTTCCAGTTCATTCAAGTGGACTGGGTCTTCAGTCCGTAATCGGGCGAAATGTTCTTGCCAACGATCTTCAAGGAACAGGTATGGATTATGCGGATTGATTTGGTCAATGGTTAACTCATCGGCAGATGGAACATTGGCACCTATTTCAGCCATTTCCATTTCAGGCGTCCGTATATCCGCATCAAAGAAAGTACGTTCTTCTGCATCGGTTTCGGCTGTGTCAGTCATTTCCACTCCTCACTTCCTTATCACTTTACATGTGAGCTGCCTCTTAAGACAAAATGGATGAAATATGATCGTTTGAATGCTATCCCAAGAAAGTCAACAGTTGCTATTTTCGGGGTGCTAGAGAAAAAGGGGGGGAACAACTGTAACGAAATTAATCTTTAGCTAAAAAGCTGATCCATGATTCTTGCATCTCAGGCAAATCTGTTGGGAGTTCCCCTTGCCCTGGAAAACGTTTTCTATTTGTTTGTGTCAAACCATCGCGGACAAGTTCTTCCATAGGCATAAAGAAGAGAAATTTGAGCAATCTTTCCTGAAATACCCAATTTCCATGTTGTTGTTGGTACTTGTCATAATATCGGAGCCCTGTGTAATAAGTTTTTGCTTCTTGCGATAGTTCAGCGTGGGCAAGAACAATGCCTTGAGCATTGTCTTGATCAGTAAAGGTTATTTTGTGGCTATGTGGATAGTGATATGTAGGGCCCATATCTCCTAATCGCGAGTTATAGAAGTCAACTATTTCTTGTCTTCCATGCATTACTGCAGAGCCATCTGCATGACCAAATATTCCAGTCTCTGAGAATAGTGTTCCGATAGTTTCGACATCTCTGTCATCGACAGCCATGCTGTAATCAGTTACCAAGCTACGTATTGCTTCGCGAGATTCAAGTTTTTCTATTCGCTCTTCTAGTTCCATGTTCCTCCATGCATCTTTCATCTTGTCTATACCGTTCAATAAGAAACGTCAATTAGATACTGTTGCTTAACCCAAAGAGGTTTGTTTTAGGCGTTGTTAGGTAGACTTTAGTCTGTAAGATTTAGCGCTCGTGGCTCAATTGGATAGAGCATCTGACTTCGGATCAGACGGTTGGGGGTTCGAGTCCCTCCGAGCGCGCTAAACCAATATGGCAATTACTTACTAGGATTTTCTAATTTTCAGTATAGTCTCGGAGCATTTTCGCAAGTTCAAGTTGGTGCTGTTCTTCAATAGCTATTTTTGATCTCGCAAATTCCTCAAGAAAGACAGATCCATTCTCCACTGTTGTCAACAGTTCGCGATACAGCTGAACAGCGCCTCTTTCGTGTGCCAAACTTTCACCAAGAATGTCTCGAATTGAATGCTGGTTTGTCTCTTCAATTGCTGCAATGTTCGTGGATGGATGACCTCCAAAACCAGTGAGTATCTCACCTACTTCTTGTGCATGAACTAGAGATTCTGTTGCTTGGGCTTTGAGAAAATCGACGAGCGGTATTCGATTCGGTCCGGTAACCATCAAAGAATAATGGGTGTACCGGACGACTCCTGAAAGCTCTGCTTCCAAAATAGCGTTCAAATTATTAATTACTTGGTCCGTATTAAGTTCTGATTCCATAGTGTCTCATTCATTATCGGCGATAAGTAAATTCTATCATTTCTTGTTCTTATCACCTTGGTCTTTTTAAGTTTGGGTTTACCCCTTCTGCTAGTAACGGTAGGTTTAATTTTAGGAGGAATAATGATTGAAAAGGTTATGGATAAGTGGTTTGCTGTTGTCCGTGGTGAAGGAGATATCCGAGATCTCTTGCATGATGATTGCGTGTTTTGGTCACCAGTTCTTTTTCACCCACAGGTTGGCGCGGAGCTTACTGCAATGTATTTATCGGCAGCTGGCGTTGTTTTCCCCGGAGATAATGCAGGCAGCGGAAGTGGAAAGGGTGCTGGTGGGTTTCGTTATACAAAGAAGGTTATCGACGGCAATCATGCCGTTCTTGAATTTGAAACAACAATGGGTGGACTATCAGTTAATGGTGTTGACATCATTACGTGCGATGATGATGGGAAAATCGTTGAGTTTAAAGTGATGTTGCGACCACAAAAAGCAGTTGAAAAGGCGCGGGAACAAATGATGGTTGCGCTTGAAGAAATGAATAGTTGATTAGTCACTTTTTAGCGTGCGCACCAATCGGTTTCAGAACATCCATACAATTGCCATTGCAATTGTTTTTCTGAACTACCTGGAGGGTTTCCTGTTGATTCAGTAAAAATGACTTGATATAGATTTGTTTTGAAGACGTATCTGTCATTAGTTTCATCATAAAGCATTGCGTTTCTGATGTTCTCTTCGAACGCCCATCGTTCGGGCATAAGTAAAGGCCCACCTGAAATATTGACTGATGTTACAAGTGGGGCGATAGTGTCGTCATTCGGGTTCCAGTCGACAAGTAGGCTTTCCGGAAGTTTGACAAGGCCTGGAAATTTTTTATCCCACCCTCGGATTGCAAAATATGAGTTGTCTATGCCCCATCCTTTAAAGCATTGTCTAAATGGTGAGTAGCAGTTTCCAAATTCAACATAAAGTGCTCCCCACATTACTGAGATAACCGGTTCACCTGAAGCTTCCGATCGAGTCCAACTATTTTCATCATTGAAGTCAGGTAATTCATCTGGGTCTCCAAGTCCTAACTGCAAAGCCTGTAGTGCGACTTCAGCATCTTCAAGAGCATTAATACCGCACAGTTGTCCACCTATGATGATCTCACATCCAGTAGGTATGGATGGAACTCCTACATCAGGTAGGCCTGCTGCCTCAAGCGCTTCTAGGTGAGCTGTTCTGGTACCTTCTCCGTACCATCCATCTGCACCTATTTCGAGAAGTTCTTGGAGTTGTCTCGTGTCTTCGCTTTGGACCATCCATTTATAATCCCGTGTGAGAATTCCTTCGGGAGAGTTATCAACAAGTTCAACCTCTTCTATCACTTCTGTGGTTGGCTCTTCTACGATTTCTAGTGCACTATCGTCATCATTGCTGGAATTGCCATCATCTTTAATAAACCCGAAATATGCAATGAAAATGAACGCCGGTAATCCAATAACAAGGAGCGCGTTTCTTATACGGCGATTCCTGCGCCGTGGACCAAATAGCTGGCTCATAATGGACTCCGCTTATCCATAAGTAAAATGGTAAGGGGTAATGCGTATTTATACAAAAATCTGGCCTCATCCTTCTGATTGTCGCTGTAGATACCCTTATTTTTCAACACTTTTGCTTTTGTTGAATCGTCAATATCTGTATTAGGTTTATGCAATGACTAAAAATAATAACTGGATAAATGTCACTTCTTTGGGTGACTTAATGGATAGGCAAGCAGACAAATACGGGGATAAAGACGCAATCATATTTCCTGAGGGTCGTTACACATATCGAGATATCGCTACTTACGCTCAAAACATTTCAAAAGCTCTTCTAGCTCTCGGGGTGGGGCCTGGAGACAGAGTTGGGTACTTTCTTCAAGAATGTATTGACACAATAGGAATCATCATCGGTGCTGCAAAAATTGGGGCTATTACTGCTCCAATTAATTCACGATTTAAAACAACAGAGTTAAAACAGGTTATTGTTCATGCTGGAATGAAAGTGATCTTTACGTCATCACCTGAAGTAGGAACTGACTTTAATGGATTGATTAACGAGACGTTTCCACAAATAGCTACGTCCTCTTCGAAATATCTTGATTTTCCAGAAGCTCCGGAGTTAGATGCTTTAGTCACTTTAGATGAAATTAACCGGCCAGGAACCTTCAACTTGACTGATATGGAGGAACTGGGAAATACAATTTCTGATGAAAGTGTCGCTAAGAGCCAGGAGGGAGTCCGCGTTCGCGATACGGCAATCATTATGTACACCTCTGGGACAACAGCTATGCCTAAAGGTGCGATGCTAAGTCATGAGTCATTTAATCGATACGCCTCATCAGTCAAGCAGCGCATGCAATTAACCGAAAATGATATTTTCTGGGCTGCACTTCCAATGTTTCATATAGGAGGAGTCGCTTTCGTGCTCGCGTCTCTTTTCGTTGGTAGTACATTTATCCATACTGGTAATTACAACCCCGACGTAGCGTTACAGCAAATCCGTGATGAGAGGCCGACAGTGATGTTGCCAGCATTTGAAACGATTTGGGTCCCCATCGTGAATCACCCCAATAGAGAAGAAGATGATTTTGATTCAGTCCGAATCGTTATGGTTGTTGGAGTACCAGAACGCCTGCGACAGTTTCAAAGCCAGACTCCTCATGCCCCAATTTTGAATTGTTTTGGCCAAACTGAGGTTTGTGCTTTTCTTTCTTTATCAGAACTTGATGACGAACCAGAGCTTCGGTTCAATAAAGGAGGATTTCCTATGCCAGGGATGGAAGCAGAAGTTCATGATCCAGATACTGGAGAACTCCTTCCGAATGGGAATGTTGGTGAACTCTGGTATCGAGGGCCAAATATGTTTGATGGATATTTCAGAGACCCTGAATTAACCTCGGAAGTTTTTGATGAAAGAGGTTTTTTCCGTACTGGAGACATTTGTGAAATAGATGCAGATGGACGTATAACATTTGTTTCTCGTCTTAAGGATATGTTGAAGGTGGGAGGAGAGAATGTTTCTGCTGCCGAAGTGGAAGGTTATTTAATTACGCATCCAGCGATTGCGTTAGCACAGGTAGTTTCTGCACCCGATGAACGTTATGTTGAAGTTCCTGCAGCTTACATAGAATTGAAACCTGATACTCAAGCTACTGAAGAGGAAATAATAGCCTTTTGTAAAGGGAAAATTGCTACGTATAGAATTCCTCGTTACGTGAGGTTTATTAATGAGTGGCCAATGTCAGGAACAAAAATTAAGAAAATTGTGCTTCGCGAAATGATTGCTTCTGAATTGAAAAGTAAAGGGATAACACAGGCTGAAAAGATTAGTAGTTCCTGAAAAGGAATATATAACTTCTAGACTTTGTTCTTTACTCAGACGAATCACTAATTAACGGAATCCGTTTATTTCTGTCTGAGGACCGTTATTCGTTGTGGTGATGAGAATGGTCACCTTCATTTTTGTGCGAATCACTATGGTCGTGTGAATCCTCAGTCTCATCACTGTCTTTGTGATGCGTATCAGAGTTATTGTGATCGTGATCAGAGTCAGTTAATTTCATCCATTCAGAGTGATCTTCGCATGGCATATACCACGTCATACCGTTCATTAAATGTTCATGAGTTCCCATGCATCCCACTTCATCAGCTGCTTCTTCGGCTGCAGAAACAGTCCGATACATTCCAGGGTCAGATTCGACGTTTTGCGAACCGGTAGCAGGGATACTAGCGCCTCCTGAATTTCCACAAGCAGACAATAGGGCGGTAGCGAAAAGAACAGTGAATAAAAAATGCCTTGCGCTTTTGATCATTTTTAGATGTTCCCATTTTTTATACTGGAGTGGAAAGGTGTAATAAAGAAAAGATTATTACTTCCCAATCAGAAAAGAAATAATCTCTCAATTGAACTTATTGAGCTGATTTTCCACCAAATAATGATCTATCAATTGTCACTGAATCACTAAGTTTCGCTGTATCGGTTTTCCATCCCCATGAGCTGATAATGGCAAGTTTCGAAAACCGCCATTTTTTATCACTTTCTAATGCCAAAAATCCTTCGTATCGACCGCCTTGAATTCCTCCTGGTCTAGTAGTTGTAAAGTAGGAAGTAAGAGAAGCAGTGTCACTCGTTTCTTGGATTACCAGTGAAATATTTGTGGCATTATGTCCGCCACTTATAATCCCAGATCTTGACTGGTAGCGTTCATACAAGGGCTCCATTTCAGATCTACCTTCAAAGTGCATATCAACACCGTCTGGAGGGAAGTTTATGACATCCAAAATTGCGTTTTCTGAAAAAGCATCAAGAATGTCAGGAATAAATCCAGTGTCTATTCCATACAAGTACTGATTAAATGTCGCCAGTGCTTCTTCTCTCGCTCGTAACCTACGGACTTCGCTCTCTAATTGTGCGACTCTGCGTTCAAGTTCATCTGTCATTAGAGATACTCCATTTCCCATCCCTCAGGTGGTTGCGTAACGTTTCGTGAATGTTTTGCTAGCCGAGGATTGTATGGAATTCCCCGAAGTTCTGACTCTAGTAATGGGCCATCATAGGTTATCCACTGTTGCGGGATTAATTCTATGATTACCCTCCCAGGAGTATCTTGTCGTCGGAGAAATTCAGCTTGTGCCTCTGGGTCACCTGCGCGGAGTCGCGCAGCCAGCATTGGGTAAAACCATTGTTTTATTTCATCAACATCTCGATGCACTACTGCAAGGGTTTTTACAGTCGTTGTAACATCGCCTCCTAACCACGTTCCTTCACTCGAAACAACAACTGAGCTTTGTGGTCTCGCAGCAAGGGCTGGAACTCTCTTTCGCTGTCCCATACAGGTCACCCAAAATTTTTCATTATGCCATATAAATCGGTGCATCACTCCTACCGGCCATCCATGACGATTTGTCCAATTCACGACGCATTCCGTTTGCGCTTCGTAAAGCCGATCCCGCTTCTCATCCGTAATGCCAACGTCACTTACATCGGTATAGTCAGTTTTTTTAGGCTTCATAATACCCCCGATACTATTGTGGGTCAGTTTCCCCAAGATGACAAACAGCCAACTTCTTGCAATAGAACGTGGAGTTAGCTCTTCTTGCTATTTTTAGTCAACTTCCTTTTATCGTTGCAACGACCTAGTGTTCAAGAATGGGGTTTCGGGGAGAGGAAAATTATTCGGATTCGGAATGGAGGCGGTCACGGTTACTGAGCGCTACCTACATTTGCGGTTTCGTTGCTGGATTTGATTCAACAAGCACTTTTATTCTCTTTCCAGCAATCCGAACAAGTCTTGGGAATGGAGACACTGCTTCTACCACTTGGATTCTTACTATTGTCGGCATAGTTAGCGCTGCTGTTCTTTTGCAAGCAGGACATCTCGCTGACCGTTTCGGACACAACCGAATAATGATTACCTCTGCAGGTATGTCTGTCCTTGGATCAATCTTAAGTGCACTTGCTCCTAATCTACTTATTCTTGTTGCTGGAAGAGGGTTTCAAGCAGCAGCATTAGCAGGATTAGGTGTCAGTTCAATTGCTATTATCGTTCGAGAAACAAGAGAGGGTGTTTTAGCGACTGCGCTAGGAAGGTGGGCAGTATGGACTGCGGTAGCAGGTGTTAGCGGTCCGATATTCTCTTCTATCTTTGTTGAATATGCGTCCTGGCGCTTTCTGTTTTTAACAGTAGTTCCTATCAGCGCTTTAATTATCTATTTAGGTTCTCCATCATGGAAGAAAGACCACATCATAATTGAACGTAAAAGAGTTGATATCACCGGAACTGTTTCTGCTATGGGTGGTATTGCATTAGTTGTTTTAGCTCTTCTTGAGGGTAATGGTTGGGAATGGTTGAGTTTAAAAACAATATTGAGTTTTGTTGCAGGTTTGTCTCTGATACTTTTCGTTATTCTCAGGTCCAAGGTCCATGTAAGCCCAGTTGTACCTCTACACCTGTTTTCAAATAAACGTTTTGTTCTCATGGTTGTAATTGGATTTACTTCATCGTTAATGTTTTTTGGTATGTGGTTGGCGTTACTTAGTTATGCCATCGATGTCTGGGGTTTTAGCCTCATTAAGACTGGTTTATTGCTTACAATCATGCCTGGAACTATGACATTAATTGCTTTCCCTGCTGGCCGTTTCGCTGATAATCATGGATTCAGGGGAGTAATGGTTATTGGGTCGCTTCTGTTCACAATTGGATTTACTGTTACTGCCTCTTCCGTTAGCTCCGAACCTTCAATTATTGTTATGTTGCCAGCTGTAGTTGCAGCCGGTATTGGGATGGCTACAGTTTTGGGAAATACCACGGCTGCGGGAACGCAGAACCTTGATTCTAATTTAGTTGGAACAGGTACAGCTATCCTCCAAACGTCTTACCGTATTGGTGGATCATTGGGATCTGCGATTGTGGCAGCAATTTTAGAGTCAGGAACTATCGGTTCGCCTAAAACTCATGAATGGTCTATTTGGGCAATTGTATTTAGCGGAGTTATTACATGTTTGCTGTGTTTAAGTATTAAGACAGATGTTAAGGGTGTTTAGTTACCCGTAAATACGGTCGGACTTCGTCCCAACCCTCAGGAAATAATTCGGCTGCTTCATCATTTGATAGTGATGGAGAGATAATGACATCATCCCCTTGCTTCCAGTTAACTGGAGTTGCAACTTTATTCGAGTCGGTTAATTGCATAGAGTCTATTACGCGAAGAATTTCATCAAAGTTCCTACCGGTACTAGCTGGATACGTGAGTGTTAAGCGTATTTTGTTATTGGTATCGATAATGAAAACTGACCGTACTGTGAGCGTATCGTTAGCTTGTGGATGAATCATTTGGTAAAGAGATGCTACTTTTCTTTCTGGATCCCCGATTATTGGGAAATTCACAGTTGTCGATTGAGTTTCTTCAATATCGCCGATCCAAGAATTATGATCTGAAACATCATCGACTGAAACAGCAATTGCTTTAACATTCCGTGCCTTGAATTCATCTCCTAAGGAAGCGGTATAACCAAGTTCTGTAGTGCAAACTGGAGTGAAGTCTTTAGGGTGCGAAAAGAAGACTACCCATGACCCTTCTTTCCAATCATGGAATCGTATCAATCCGTGTGTTGTTTCAGCTTCAAAATCTGGCGCAATATCGCCTAACTGCAATGACATAGGGGTTCCTTTAAATATTCGTAGGGATCTGTATCTAACTATGATAAACGATGAATATATAAAATTTCAAAACTTGCTACGTGTGAATCTGTATGGACAGACCAAGGTTAAAGGTCTATTTTATGATTTGAAGGAGGAAAGATTGCTTTCATCTGATCTGTATTCACGTGACTATAGAGTTTCCCCTGAACATGTTTGGGAAAAGATGCGAGAAGATCATCCCCTTTTTTATGATGATATTGGGAAGATGTGGTGGGTAACCCGTTACGAAGACGTGAAAACAGTCTTTTCTGATCATGAGACGTTTTCATCATCAACATATGATTTAACAACAGGTCAAGTGGTAGGGCCGACACTCATATCCCGAGATGATCATGGACATGTCGTTCGGCGTTCAATTGTTGCCCCTGATTTTGTTGGGAAACGTCTTCAAACCTACGAACATTTAATCTCAAAATGTGCAGATAATTTAATTCAACGATTCTCTAGCAAATCCGATATCTCATTGGTACGTGAATTTAGTTCTCAACTTCCAGTAGATGTTATTTCGGCGATTTTAGGAATGGATGGCGATGGATATCTATTCCGCACATGGGTGACCGATATGATTATGGGACTCTCTGGCTCTGAAGAATTGAGAGAAAAGGGTTTAGAAGCAAATGCAGCGTTTTGTAGCCATATTGCTCCACTCCTTGAAGGAGCAGATGGCGGAGAGCGTAACGATCATATTGCCAAAATCGCTAGGGCTGAAATAGATGGACAACGATTAACAAAGGAAGAGATCACAGCATTCTGTGGGCTTCTCTTTATCGCTGGAGGAGAAACGACAGATAAAGCTATTGCAAATATGTGGTGGAATGTCCTCTCCAATTCTGATATTCGAGATGCCGTACTTGATGATATTTCACTATGGGATTATGCATTCACTGAAACAATGCGCCGAACACCGGCGGTAATTAGCGAAGATAGATTCGTTACCAAACCATTTGAATTATATGGAAGTGAGATTAAGGAAGGCGAACGCATACGGGCATGCCTAGGGGCAGCGCATTTAGATCCAACTGTTTTTGCCGATCCACTTACCTTTGACTTATTCCGATCAGATTTACATCTTGGAAAGGAAAACCGTTCAGGAGTATCAAAAGACTCGATGCGAAGTGGGCACTTTGGTTTTGGTCTAGGTAAACACTTTTGTATCGGCTACGAACTAGCTAGGAAAGAAGCAGTCATGGGTTCTGAAATGATTATCGAAAAGCTAGGTATTCCATCATTAAGCAAAGGACAAACTGGCCCCACCATCCAAGGAAATTCTTTCTTCGCAGTGAAAGAGCTTTTAGTCTCGTTCACATCCTAGAAATACAAAGTTTTACTCTATGCAGTCCCCGCATGTGCCTAACAAGTCAAGCCTGTGCCTATCAATACTGAATCCGAAATCATCTGCTATTTTTTTCAGAGATGACTCTAGAGCTTTCTCTATTTTTGCTGATAGATGAAAATCAAGTATTTCTCCACAAGGTGAACAAATAATATGGTGGTGATGGTCCAGAATATGTTCAGCTAGTTCATAGTGAGCATGGTCATCATTTGTAATGATTCGAACAACCAAGCCGGCTTGTTCTAGTATGGCGAGATTTCGGTACACACTTGACTGTGCAAGTTCGGAGTCAGATTCTAAAATTTGATTTATTGTGATGGGTTTCGTTGCTTCTAACAGAATTGCGATGAGTTGTCGACGATTTTTCGTATAGCGCTGTTTGATTGACTTGAGTTGCGAAGCAGCTAATTGGTCTATATCTATTTCACTAACTGTGCTCATGTCCATATGGTACTTTCTTAATTTAAAATGATCTTATTCCGTCATCTTTATTGTCTGATTCATGGTGGTGATGAGGGTCATCAAGAAATACTTTTGTTCCTACACGCATTTCATTCTCCCCAAATGCTCTGCGTAGGTTAGGTTCTGTTAAGACTTCGTCTGGGGTTCCTAAACAACATGGACAATTATTGAGAAGTAAAACTTGGTCGGCTTTCCCGGCATCACTGAGATTATGAGTGGTGAGAACAACAGTGCGCCCTTCATTCACTTCTTCTTTGATCATTTCAAGAATAATGTCTCGGGAAACAATATCTAACCCGTTAATGGGTTCATCGAGGAGCAATACATTACTTTCTTGTGCTAACCCCTGGGCGACAAGAACACGTTGTCGTTGACCTCCAGAGAGTTCGTGAAGTTGTCGTTTAGCAAGGTCTTTGAGGTTAAGTCGTTCCAGCGCGTTATCTACAGCGTTTCGGTCTTCTTTACGGAAAAGTTTAAATGGGCCTCGGTTAGAATATCGTGCAAGTGAAACAACATCCTTGACTGAAATCGGTAAGGAAGGGTCGACATCTGTGGATTGCATTACAAATGAGGGAGTTGGTCCTGTAATCTCGATTTCGCCTGAATGAATTTGAACAGCTCCAGCTAAGGCTTTAAGAAGAGCAGATTTTCCTGCTCCATTAGGGCCAATGATCGACAACAACGACCCAGAGGGAACGTTTAAGTTCACATCTGTTACTGCAACTGTCTTTCCGTATCGGACTTCGAGTTCAGTTGTTGCTATGGATGTTGCGCAAGTTTTCATTATTTATAAAAATATCCCCGTTAGTGTGGAAAATTGCATTCATGATGCAATAATGAGAATCATTCTTATTATAGGAGGTTGTAGATGTTTCGCAATTCGATGAAAAAATTACTATTGTCGGCCACTGCTTTCATAGCGGTTATGTCACTAGCGCTTACTGGTTGCAGTGACGATAACAATTCTGACAGCTCCAGTTCAGCAGATAAACCTTTAATCGTTGTTACAACCAACATTCTAGGTGATGTGGTGACAAGTATGGTCGGCGATAGCTTTAACGTTGAAGTAATTATGCCTCCAGGTTCTGACCCCCATGATTT
>CETY01104484.1_pt1 | contig 16299 bp, 11 predicted proteins | sample 361551 | NCBI WGS metagenome assembly CETY01 (sample SAMEA2623135, study PRJEB7988) | marine metagenome | biome: marine biome (ENVO:00000447); feature: deep chlorophyll maximum layer (ENVO:xxxxxxxx); material: "saline water (ENVO:00002010), including plankton (ENVO:xxxxxxxx)" | depth 45 m | reverse complement strand
GGTTCCGGTTCTGGTTCAGGAGGATAATATTCTGTATACCAATCATCAACATCTGGAATTGATAAAATTTTATCGTGTATATGAAAAAATGATACTTCTGGTTTCCCACCATTATATCCAAGGTTTTTGTTTGGGTCATCTGGATCACCACCAATTACAATTTCTTCAGGCCTTCTTAACACCATTGGGTCATCTGATCCTATAGATGAATCTTCAGATATTACATTGCCATTAACAAAACTACAAAGAATACCATTCAAATAAGCTCTCATTGATTTTCCATCTTCTTCAATTCCTAAAACTATATGACATTTTCCTTCAAATGGATGCCTTGCTCTAATTTTATAAAACCCTGTTCCTGATGAATCAAGACCACTAGGACACATAAAAAATTCTATTTCATCCTCAGAAGGTTTTGGAATAATTCCATAAAATTGATTCTTACCTTCTTTATTTCCGATATAGGCAATATAAGAGTCTGGAGCATTTAATGTTCTCATATCGCAAATAATTTCTAAACTCATACCGGGTCCAAAGTCTAATGGTTTCACATAAATAGTACTTGAACCATCAAATGTTCTTGGTAAAAAATGGTGGGAGTTAAGCAACTGTTCCTGCTGCCCATTTATTGAAAGAGTATAAAGTTCTAATCTCCAATATTCTGGTGCAGGTTCTGGTTCTGGCTCTGGTTGTGGCTCTGGCTCAGGCTCTGGTGCAGGTTCTGGTTCTGGCTCTGGTGCCGATTCCGGTTCCGGTTCTGGTTCTGGTTCCGGTTCTGGTTCTGGTTCAGGTTCCGGTTCTGGTTCCGGTTCTGGTTCTGGTTCTGGTTCTGGTTCTGGTTCTGGCTGTAATATTTCAAAACCGTCAATACCAACAATACCCTTTAAAATATGTTGAATATCATTAATATTTACAGTTCCATCTCTATTAATATCAGATCTTTCAATTAGAGTAGAAATATCTATTTCTGGATTATTGTTTAGTATAGTCATCAAATAAGTAGCATCTAAAGTTCCAATAATGCCATCTTTATTAGAATCGCCTTTTACTACCATTAATTTAGATAACCATTAATTTAAATAATAATTGTTGTTATCAATTATGGGAACTAACAAAAATAATACTACTTGGAAATGTTTTATTAGTGAATTAACATATCCATTTTATGTAATTAAAAATAATTTAGGAGTTATTCCAATAAATAATGAGGAAGATTTAAATAATAGACTCAAACGAGAAGGGTGTGTATTTAACGAAACACATATTACAAATCAAGAAGAATTCTCAATATATATGCCAAGTGGTCCGCGTATATTAAAATCTGAAAATTGCTTAAAAACTCCTGCCAAACGTTCTTCTAAAAGAAAAACTCCTTCTAAAAAAAGCATTATAAGTAAAATTTCTAATAGAAATAATCATAATAAAAGTCTTAATAGTGAACAGATTAATAGATTAAATTCATTTGATGTTAAAAAATTTGAACAATGGCGAAACAAACATGTATTAAAAAAAACGTAAAAATGATTTCATAATTATTAAACTAATTATATGAATGTAATTCACAGATGGTCAAATCCTCAAACTATAGAAAACATAAAACCCTTAGTTTCGAGCAGTATACCGTGTGACTCTTTTGTATCTCAATACCACAATATTAGTTCTAAAAAAAGAGAAACAATCTTTATTCAATCAACACTTTCAACAATTATTTGTAAAAATAAAAGATGGTTAAAAATAAAAATTTCAACAGAAGAAAAAAAACATTCCTTATTTTTCAAATCGCTTGAACAACTTACAAATAAAATACAAACAATTACACAAAAAAAGTATACTAAAAAAATTATATGGGATAATCATACCAATCATAAATCAGGCAATTCAATTATATTATATGGAAAAATATTAGATGGATGTATATTCTATGATACATCTGGAAACAAAATTTCATTTGATTTAGACAATAAAAGATGTGTTATTGACTTCATATTTACTTTCTCTCAATTACAAATTATATCACCATTAGATGAGGTTGATACTTTATATGGTAAAATAATACTTGAAATTGTTCAAATTAGAATACACAATAATGATGTTAAACCAATTGAAAAATACTCTTTTGATAATAACGCAAAAGAAACACCAAAAAAAGAATATGCTAAATATTTTGATATGTTAAAGAAGGGAGTTCCAAGAAGGGCTGTCGAACAACGTATGATTTCAGAAGGTATTGATATTGGAGTTCTTGATGGTAAAAATATACCATTAAACAATAAAAATAATCCGATTCCAATCAATAAATTTAGTGTACAAGACCTTAAAAATATCAAACTCAAGAAAACAAGTCAAAACAAAAAAGCATTAAATAAACCAAGAAGAGGTATACAACTTGGTATATCGTTAGATAGTATTAAAAATGCCCTTAAAGGTTTAAAGAAAACAAATATTATATCATCGTTTTCAGACCTATGAATTTTCCCATAATTCTGGAGATAGATTACTTTGATATGATGATCTACCACTCGAATTTTGCGTATTTGGATCTGATCTTACACTTGAGCGATGTGGCGTGTGAGGGCCGTCACGCATATCCCTTTCTCTTAATTCATTTTCAAAAATACTATTTTCATCATTTTGACGTCTTAATCTATATCCTACTCTTGGTCTAGAACTTCGCATTGGTTCATCTGGTGGCCTTGGACGACGCGCAGGAGTTGCATACAATTCTGAATCTGATTCATTGCTTGGTGACATACGAGGTATAGATGGCGGTGGAGGTACATCATCTAAAACATCTCCATCGCCATCGCTTATGTTTTGTTCATACGTTTCTTGTCTAAGTCTTGCGGCATTTTCAAGTATATGTCCCACATTTTCTTCATACTGTGCTGGGCCAATGTCGTCGTCTACAGCACTACTAAAAGACAAGCGTAACGGAGGTGGTCTATCACGATTTGTTATTCTTGTTACACTATCATCACTATACAAGGGACTAGGGTCTGAATCATCATGTAAAGACGGAGGCGGAGGAGAATAATCAGTAGACATTGTATAAACTGTATTTTGAGTATAAAATGAACCGTTACTTGATGGAGGTGGCGGTGATAACGGCGGTGGGGGTGTCAATGGTGGGGGTATTTTTCTAAAATTTGGATATTCTTTTAATTTTTCTTCTTCTTCTTTTGTAAAAGAAATCTCTGCATTTTCTATATTCCAAAAAGTTTCTTTTTCATTGGCCCAACGTATTTTGTTACAATGTAGCATACCTACCCCTCCTACGAACTCCCATCCAGTGCGTATTGTATCACCAGTAATGGGATGCTTTACTACTACCCATTGGTATTTCATAATTGCTGGTATTTTTCTTTCTGACTCTGTTCCGACAATAGTTATAGGAATTGTTTTTGGATTTAAAACTAACTCTTTAAAATCATCAAAAGATACAAGTACACGTCTATTTAATAAAGTTTGAAAACTAAACAATTTTTCACTATCGTCCCAATTTTGCTGTCCCGGTTTTATCCCATATGGTAAATCGGGTGGAGGTTCGTGTGTTGTTGCTAAATTATTTGCTTGATAACATGGGAATACAAGTCCATTGTTTAATTGTTTAAAAATATTTTCTTGAGTGAAAAAATAAGTTTTTTCATTTAATAGTTTAATTATTATTGGTATTTGCCCTTCAGACAAAGTTTCATTTACAAAATCAAATACTTTTTTTTCCGATGATTGTTTTGGTAAATAATCCTTATTGGATGGAAGCTCAAATTTCCCTAAATGTGCCGCTTGTAGACCATTCATTTTGAGTTGTCTTGGACAAATATCTTTATCCAGCCTATTGATAGCCATAATCTTTTGCGGTTTACTCTTATTTTTGTCCGAAAGGAGCTTATTTATCTCTTTAATACAGTTGCTTTCAACATATGAGTCTATTGATGTATCCTGATCTGGTGTTTCCAAGTCTTCACCCAACATTACATCCAAACCATATTCATTGGATTTAACTATGATGGAAGACATTGAGGTTCTAACACGATGTGGAGTGTGCATTGGTGACTCTACAGCTCCCCCATATTTTTTATTTGCTAATTCTTTTATTATTTCATTCGATTCCTTTAGATTTCTTTCATATTCCTCAAACTTCTTTGAACCATCATTCTTATACGGATTTTTTTTATATTCATTCAGACCAACATGGAACCAATAATCTTTCCATCCAAGAGACGAACCTGGTTTTTCTTTCTCTAATGCATATGAATGTTCGTATGATTTACCTCTTGTTTCATCAAAGCCTTCGGATCTCGCATCTATTTCTTTAACATTTTCAATATTACTACGATCCTCTTCACTTGGTAGCCATGATGGGTCATGTGCGCCATCTGCCCAACGTAGTTTCTTTTTGGGTTTTTTCTTAGAGAGTCTTTCCATTCGTCCTATCAAATTACCTCCACCAATTCTTTCAGGTTTTATATTTTTCCTTTCCTTCTCTATATCTAAATGTTCCAGATAAGTTTTCCAAAACTCTTCTTTTTTTGGATCTGGATTTTCTGCTCGCTGTTTTTTATTCTTTAGATATTTAAGTACGCTATCTTTCCAAGCTTCATCTCTCACATATCTTTGAAAAAACTTATAAGAAGAACCTGGATTATCTCTTTCTAATTCTCTTGCATATTCAATTGATCTACCTCTTGTTTCATCATTCTCTATCTCTTTTATATTTTTCAAAGTTTCTTCGGGTGCCCAACGTAATTTTTTCACTGTCTTCCTTTTTTTTATTGGTCTAAGAGACTCAAAATAATTATGTATTTCATTCATTTCTCTAATCCTTTTCTTCTCAGATTCGGATATTTCTTTATTAGAAGTTTCTTCTTCTTCTTTTTCAAGTTTATCAAGTCGTAACATTAACTTTTCATGATCAGACTTACCAGCACCTATATAGTTACTGTATGTATATTTACAACTATCCATAATATAGTAATTGATAATAATTAACAACTAATACCAATCATTAATAATATAGGGGTTGGGCGTATTGAACACTCATCATTTGAATTATATAAACTTACATTTCCACCTACAACTGGAATATTTGTTTCCCAACATTTAAGACTTAAATCATTAATTGTAGCCGAAAAATCTGCCATACAATCTTTTGGATGACCAAAATTTAAACAATTTACAATACATAAAGGCTTAACATTCTCAAATCCAAGCATTTGATTATAACATTCATCAAAAGTTTCTCCCCAAGTTAAAAATAAATTCTTTTTTACTTCATAAATATCTAAAATAGCATAACTACCTGGTTTATCAGGACCTTTTATTGTACGATTTCCTACCGTTGAATCATATACTCTCCATTTTTCAGGTGAATTCACTTTTGTTGCAGATTTAGAATATGATTTTCCATTTGGATTATAAGTATAATCATGTATTTCATCAAAAGATTCAAATGATTTTCTGTAAATTATTTCATTTTTTGAATACACCTCATAAAATCCGGTTTTGGTTACTTCACCCACAACATGATACTCTAAATCCCATTTATCCAATATTTTTGAAATATTTTCTTTGTTATTTGGAGAAATTACCATTAACATCCTTTCTTGTGACTCAGAACTTAATATATCACAATCGTTCATATTATTCTTTATTGGCACCGAATCTAAATCGATTTTACAACCAAAGTTTGAAGACAAATGAAGTGGAAGAAGCTTTTCTTTCTTTATTAAATCCCTACCACGCCTTATTAATTCAATTGATGCACACAATAATCCACCAGCTCCCATATCTTGCATTCCATTAGCATACTTTTTGTTTGCTATTTCCATGCAAGCTTCCAACAACAATTTTTCTAAATATGGGTCACTCTTTTGAACATTTTTAACTAACTTATCTATATTTTCTATATTTTCTAAACTAAATGACTTAGAAGCCATTGCTGCACCACCAATTCCTTCATTTCCAGTTTTACTGCCAATATATACTAATAAATCACCAACATTCTTAACACTTCCATAAATTATATTTTCTTTTTTCACTATACCAATGGATGCCACATTTACCAAAGGATTCTTATTATAACTGCTATCAGTATATAAATCTCCTCCAACATTTGGAACACCAATAGTATTTCCATAATAAGATATACCCTCAATTGCCTTCTCTAATAAATTATTGCTATTTTCATCAGTCCCAAATCGTAAAAAATCCAATATTGCTATCGGTCTTGCACCCATTGTAAATATATCACGAAGTATACCCCCTACACCTGTTGCGGCTCCCTCAAATGGATTTATATATGTCGGATGGTTATGACTTTCTATTCGTAAAGCTATACAATATCCATCACCAATATCTACAATACCGGCATTCTCACCAGGACCCTGAACAACCCAATCTTCTTTAGTATGTAACTTACTTAAATATCTTCTGGTTGTTTTATATGATATATGCTCACTATTCATTAGCTCATTTATTCTATTTTCAAATTCAAAAAATTTTGTTAATTTTTGATTTTTAGGAAATAGCATTCTGAATAAAATATTTTCAAATAAAGAGTTATTTCTCTCTGGATGAGGCATCATACCAAAAATATTTAAATCCTCATTGCATATCCCAGCTATAGTATTATCATATTCATCTAATTTATTAGTATATTCTAGAAAAACCTTATAGTTACCATTATCTGGTTTTACATATCTACCAAATGAATTTGCGATGTACATATTGAATTTTGTATTTTTCTCAAAAAAACAAACTGTTTCCACATTTTTTGACACAAATTTTTTATTATTGTTTAATTCCAGCTTTCCAGGTAGTAAACCTAATTCAATTAATATCTGAAAACCATTACAAATTCCTAATATTGGTATTTTATTCCTTGCGGCTTCTCTTATTACATTTGTTACAGGTGATTCTAAAGCCATTTTTCCAGGACATATAGAATATTCATCAGTCGCTTTATTGTATACTCTATCACCAAATGCAAATCCACCCGGAATTACTAATAAATCTAAATTATCCCAAGTTGTATATTCCAAATTATCCAAATTTTTTTCATTATGCCATATAAATTCAGAAGTCAAATTGAATATTCCGTTTTCTCTAGAAAAATATCGAAAAGTATCATAATCACAATTTGAACCAGGATATCTTATTATTAATACTCTCATTCACAACATTAATAGTCTATAAAATCCCTTTTATATTTGATATATTTTTTTAGTCCAAGAATTAAAATTTTTCAACTCTTCTTCAGTTAAATAAAATAAATGTATATTCCATAAACGATATGACAATATTGAATCATCTAAACGTATACCTTGTAACTCATTGATTCTTATTTTTTCTAAACACTCATTAAATAGTTTAATTTCTATTTCATTCAAATCATCATTATTGTTTACTATTTTTCCAAAATTTCTATAAAAATATTCTTTTAACCTTGGTCTTATTAAATACATAGTTGCATAATTATCGTTTAACCATCGGCAAATATCATTATGTAACCAACTATAAACATACTCGACTCTCAAATCGTCTCTATATCTTTTTTCAATATTGTTTATTATGTTAATCTTTCTAATATTTGTCAACAATTGTTCCTTCTTTTCATCTACAACAACAGTATATAACCATATTTTTCTCCATATTTCTTCCGGAAAATAGTATATTTTCCCCAGATTCATATATTTTAATTAACCAAATAAACTTTAAATAACTTATGATTGAATGTTTGGACTTGTTATTAATCCCCATAATTCAGCCACTTCTTCCGGTCTTATTGTTGATAGTACAATTAAACCAGCTGTAAACATTAAGGTAGTTACTTCCTTTAAAGCCTTTTTACTATTTAAATCTATTAAAAACGGAAAACGTAATGACACTAATATTATTCCTACACATAATGTGAAAAATGTATTTAACATTCTTACATATTTTCTTCGATTAGTAGTAAATAACATTCTAACTCCAAAATATGAAAAAATCCATACTACAAAAATTAAATAGTTAATAACTTGAACTCCTCTTAAAAATGTTAAAGTATTTTCACCGATTGCTACCATATTTATAATTATTTATTTTTTTCCCATGAATTAAAATTTCTTTTGTCTCAAAAATGATATAAACTTTCTCTAATAGTATATAGTAATATCACTATATGTATGAAGAAATTCTATGTCCATTGACAAAAAAAGATATTGTTGAAGCTGTTATTGCCCCAGATGGGATTACATATGAAAGAAGCGCTCTTCTCAAATATGTTAGAAAATACAAAAAATCACCAGTAACAGGAGAAAAAATGGATACATCAACTCTTGTATTTGATGAAAATTATATTGGTTCAGATGAAAACAAAGCTGAAGAGGTTTTGAATAAAGTTAGACAAGAAGTTTCAGAATGTATTAAATTAAAAAAACAGTTTGCTAATTTCGAACAAGTACCCGAGAATATCAAAATTAGTATAGTTAAAAATAGTGAAAATTGGAAAATAATTGTAGAATCAAATGATGGTGAAGAACTTCCAGAAAAATTTATGAAAAATATGGAATATGCTATATCTAATGCCTATTTTCAAATTAAGAATAATAAGCATGTATTCACATCGAAACATAGAGGAAATGGTAATATTGAGATTATTGGATCAAAAAATATCAAAAACAATGATAACATAGTATTAACTCGATTTAGCTCTTTTACAAAAGAAAATCAAGTTCTTAACTGGTTAAACAATATTTCTGCAAATGAAATTACTTCAAAACCATTGAGAATCATACTAGGTTTAGATAAAAATCAAGAACTAATTGATCCGATTGGGCTTGATAAATCAGTTTTTGAAAACGAATTAGTAACAAACTTAAATGAAGAACAGCGAAAAACATTTTCAAATGAATATTTCAAAACACTTGAAATAGTCGAAGGTCCACCTGGTACTGGTAAAACATCCACTATAACGGTATTACTTGATTATATTGAAAAACATATTTCAAGTAAACAGAAAAATCATTATATTTTGTTAGTATCTGAAAAAAATAGAGGTGTTGATGCTGTCGCTGAGCGCCTACAACCAATTCAATATAATAAGGTTTTGGCATTTGGTTCTGATAATATTGGGGATTTTACAAAGAATTATGTGTTAGAAAATAAATTATTATATCATCCATTGTTGATAGAAAAATACAATTTGATTAATTATTATGAAGAATTCTTTGATCAAAAAATACGTAAAATTAAACGATTGTTATTTTGCCATGTTGATATTGAATCTTTAAGATTATTATCCTGGAAAAATCTTGGTTATATGTACTATCTAATTTCAAATCCTAAAAACAATATTCCAAATTATAAAATTACTAAGATAAACAACATTATCAAAGAAATTGAACAAAACAATCAAGAATATGTCAACATTTACAAAGAATTACCAGAATTAAAAAAATTTGTTGAAAAAATATCAAAAGAATCTTGTAAAATTGTATTATCCACATTTGGTTCACTTCACCAAGTATCTAATTTCTTAAAAGATGTTGATAATGTTTCCTTTTCAATAATAATAGATGAAGCTTCTACTTTATTAAACTGGCAAGGATTTTATCTTGAAAATTTTGTAAACGAACTTGGTGGAAGTCTTATTAATTTAATTATTATTGGAGATCCAAAACAATTGCCACCATATTGGCCAGATAATGAAAATCCTAATCAAGAAAAAGAATCATTTCTTGATTTAGCTATAAACAATAATTCTAATCATTCTATTCAATTTGTTAAACAATATAGAATGCCAAATCAGGTTATGAAAATTTTAAATAAAGAATATTATAAAAATAATCCATTAGTTTTATCTCATAACCGTATTACTAAGAATGAAATTAGTTGGATACATTCTGATGGCTGTGAAAAAGAAGAAAATCATATGGAAGCACATATGGTTGTCAATACATTAAAAAAAATACCAAATCATTTTAGCATTATGATAATATCTCCTTATAAAAGTCAATGTGAAATATTAACTAAAATATGTAGTACATCTCTTCCACATGTAAAGGTAATGACACTTGATTCTGTACAAGGACATGAAGCTGATATTGTCGCAGTTAGCTTAGTTAAAACAAATCCTACAACATTTCTAACAAAAAAACGTACTTGTGTACTTGTTAGCAGAGCAAAAGAACAATTACTTGTATTTGGAAATCGTCAAGGCTGTTTGGTATGTAAAAATGGAGCTTTAAGAAGATTAGCACGATTTTCAGGAATTAAAAAATAAATTGAAACAAAAAATATTTTTTATCTTTATAAGATATGATAAAGGATTTAATTCTCTCTTATTGTAAAAATAACAAATTTACTATGATCGCATATATATGTGTAGTATTAATTGGAGTTTTTGCATCATTCTTTTTAATACCTAAATACACCGCAGAATTGATGTCTTCTTTTACTACTGGAGCTAAAGCACAAAATATAATAATTGCAGTAGTTTTAGCATATTATCTTGGTATTTTAACAGATATTACAAGAAAATATACCGAAGATACAATTGTACCATCCTTTACAAAACATGTTCGAGAATATTTGTATGAAAAAGTCATTAAATCACATCGCAGTGATCGTCAAGTAGAACTTGGAAAATTACTCGATGTTATTTCAAATTTCCCATATGTTATTAGAAGTGCTGCTATTGATATTATCAAAACATATATACCATATACAGTTGCATTAATAGTTTTAATCGGATATATTTTCTCAATAGATAAACAATTTGGTTATTTACAAATTGCTACTTTTTTTGTATATGTTATTACAATATGGTTGATGAGTAAAAATTGTATTAAAACCTCTAAACAATCTTATGTTGATTATATGAATCTTTCTGAAACCGTTCAAGATAAAATTATCAACATAGAATCTGTATATGCCGCTCAACAAGAAAATCGTGAAATTGAATACTATAACCAGAAAAATTCAAAAAATATGGACACATATAGAGATAATTTAAGAACACTTTGGAAATTGAGAGTTTGCGAAGAACTTATTATAGGAGCATCATTTATAGCTTTCAATTATATGATAATTAAAAGAAATATACCTAAAAAAACAGCAATTGCACTTTATGTTGCTGAAATTTATTATTTCATAAGAATTTTACAAACTACTCAAAGTAATATAGTCGGATTGTTTATGTTAATTGGTGAAGGTAAAGCCATGACTGATTTCATGGATACTCTTGCATTAGAAGGTAATGAAGAACAATCAAATCAAAATTCTAAACCAAAAGGACGCATTACCAAAACTCATATTACAAAAAATATTGGAGGTCAATCATTAGTTATTGAGAATGCTTGGTTTAGATATGATTATAGTGGACCATGGGTCCTTGAAAATTTCAATTTTTCAGCTAATACTGGTGATAAAATATGGATTAAAGGCTCTTCTGGTTGTGGCAAGTCAACTTTGTTTAAACTTATTTTAGGAGGATTAACACTTAATAAAGGAACCATTACACTTTTTGGTAATTCAGACCCTAATACTATAAGAGAAAATACCAGTGTTGTTGACCAACATACTAAATTATTTCACGATACTGTTATTAGAAACATTATGTATGGCAATAATGCTACAGAAAATGATGTTAAACGTATTCTTAAAAAATTAAACACAAATATTTACGATAAACTACAAGATGGCTTATATAGTGATGCTGGAGTTGGTGGCGAAAATTTGTCAGGCGGACAAAGACAACTTACAATCCTATTAAGATGCTATTTTAGACCCGCTACAGTAGTATTGATGGATGAACCCATTAGTGCTATCGATGAAGAAAATATGGAAGTTATTTTAAAAGCCATTGAATTAATATCAAAAGGCAGAACTCTTCTTGTTATATCTCATAGCGATAAAATTAGAGATGTAACCAATAAAGTTGTTAAAGTCTGTTAAATTATTGTATCAACATGCATTATCATTTTCCAATTTTCAATTTTTTTTGAAGTATTTTCATTTATATATTTGGAAAATTTAAAAGACAAAATCTCACCTAAATAATATTCGTTTATTACTCGATTATAATCTATTCTTGTATTATTCGTTGATATATCTATAAATTTGTTTATACTAACGTTTAATCTTTCTATAGTCTTTTTCTTTTCATCTTGTCTCTGAATTTTTTGTATCTCTTTTGTTATTTTGTCACATATTTCAATTAACAACTTTATTGGAAATACATTACGAGGATTAGTCATTATAATTGTATCTACGCAATCTATATATTCATTTGTTATTATAGTACTCATTATTTCTATCAATACTTGTAATCCTTCTTCTTCGTAATTTATTTCTAATAACTTCTTGACTTCAGCATATTTAAGATAAGTCAATATATGATAATCTAATTCAATCGGTATTATATCACATATCAACATAACTAGTGTTTACATACTTAATGCTGAATCATCATCAAAAATCATATGAGTACAATCATTATCTTGTTGCTCTTTTAATTTAATACCAATAAACACCTTTTTTCCATTGTTTGTTTTTAGTGTATATCTTTTCTCTAAATATACTTGTAATTCCTTTCTACTTGGTGGTTTATCTGAAATAGTCCTTTTATGCCAAATCTGAAATATAGAAAATAATTCACATAACTCTATTGAAGAATTATCATCTTTATCTATATGTTCATTTAAGAAATCCCCAAAATTATCATTCATTTCTTTATATTCATTTGTTGCACATCTAACCGCTTCTGGTTCAAAATATCCATTTTGACGATATAATTTATGATATTCCGTTAATAACCAAAAGAATGGTTGAGCCCATTCTTTTAATTTTTTCCCTAAATTATGATCAATTGGAAATTCATTTGGACATTTTGGATCTGGATTTTCAACAAATCTTGAACCAAATTTTACAACTTTAAGCCTACGCCAAGTTCCACCATCCTCTGAAGGTACTTTTGGTAATTGATTACAAGTCAAAAACATTGTAAATTGTGGAAAAAATTCTATTGGTTCTTTATGTAAAGTCCTAACAGTAATCTTATCACCACCCGTATATTCCTTCATAATACCTACTTGGATTTGCGCATTTCCTTCCGGTTCTTGCAATACAACAAATCTTTTTGACCTAAGTCGTGCTATCTCTGGCTGAGGTGTACTCGCACTTCCACGTTTTCCAGTTAATGCCGCAATCGGTAACTTTGCACAATATTTTCCAAATGCATTTTCAAATAATTCAATTAATTTGGATTTACCATTACCACCAGACCCAATCCATACATGAAAATGTTCAAACACAATAGTACCATCAAGACAATTTGCTAAAACCTGTAGAACATAATCTCTAACATCTTTTTCTGGAAGAATCTGCTTTAAGAATTCTAATATTTCTTCCACTATAGGATCAGTCCAATGATATTGTTTCCATTCAACATCAGCACATAAACTTATATAGTCCTCACACCTTGATTCTCTAAAAGTTCCATTTTCTAAATTATAAACACCATTTTTTAATGAAACTAAAGTTTTATGCGTATTCAATATATCCTCAAACTTATCAGAATCAAAAGCCAAACTTCTGTCTCTATCCCAATATAATTGTTCTGAAGCTTCATCTAATATTTGTTTTCTAAATTTTGCTGCACGTAACTGACTTGCAACATTTAATGTATCAGTTGCTATCCTATCGTATCTTTCACAATTCGGTTCACCTTTTTTACGTTCTGCCAAATATTTATATTTTTTACTTACTTTCATAAAATTATTATATAATTCATCAGACAGCTTCTTTTTTAAACCAATGTCCGCATCACCCTTTACCCAAATATTTCCAGTAAACTCCCACCAAGCTCTATCTGCATAATTAGAACAAATGAAATAATGTCCATATTGTTGTTTTAGAATACTAGCGATGCCATATACCAAACTTGTATTATCTAATTGTCTCTTTCCTTTTGTTCCTTTTTCAAAACTTGCGCCTTGAACTGTTTTACAAATGAAATGTTCTAAATCACTTTGAATTATTTCGATATATCCTTTCAAATTATCATTTTTTGCCCACATATGTAATGAACCTACACCAATCAATACACCATGTCCTCTCATTGTATTCCACCTTTTTTCACATTCACTACGCGCAATATTTGCATATTCGGGCACTCTTTCACTAAACGATATCCATATATCCAATAAATCATCACTTATATTATGTAAACACCATCCTACTTCCATCCAAGAAAAATATTCTTTTGCCCTTTTTACATTTAAAATACCAACCAATTGTTGTACAGTTTTTAAATTTGTTTCCGATGCTCCTCTATTATCATTCGTAAATCTTCTTTGTGTACCACTTTGTTCCACTTTTTGAGCTTCATAGTCTGATTTGAAACATTCAACCGCATCTTTTCTTTCCTCTTTTATAGAAGCAACATCAGCGATTGTAAAACGCCTTATTGACAATAATTCAACCAATTTTAAAGATGGTGTATAATATTCAGACGTTTCTAATCGTATCGGATGTATTTCACCAAGATCATCATCACATAAATATTGATATATGCCCGTCAAATTATATGGACGCGCATCCTTTTTATAACTTCCATACATCATCCACCCATTTTTCTCTAATACAGCTACATCAATTATATCCTCAATATCATTTGTTGCTCTCTCAAACATATGTTTCGCCGCTATTAACAACTCGTCTCTAATAAGATGCTGTATGTAAGGTTCTGTTACTATAAATGGAAACATTATATGTACTCCATCCTTTACCTTTTGTTTTTGAACGGTTGGTGTATCCTTTTCACAAACATACGCATCAAACGCATGATGAGGAGCATCTATATATTTTGATGCTATTCCTACAGCCGCTTGAATAAAATTCAATATTGACTCTGGGGTATAACCACGCATTATTTTTTTAGCTCTAACATTTGTTTCATCTTTAGGAAGAGTAAGGTCAAGGTCATATAATACACAACACAAATCGTTATGGCTCTCTATTAAATCGCACTTTCCTGTTTGCGAAAAGACATGTTCGTAATATTTTTTATGAAATGTTGAAACCTCTTCCTCTGGAATATAATAACTCCCAGTAAAATGATTCATTCCAAGGTGAGAATAGCGTTCACCTTTTGAAACGCGATAATTAGAAATCCAAGATTTAAACCCCATCATGAGTATTATGAATATAACATTATATTCTGTTCAATTCATACTTATTTTTTAGAGAGGTTTTGGTTTTTTATCAGGCAGTTTTTACGTATTTTATTTTTTCTCTAAGCTTAGTATAACCTACCGATTTTGTAATTTTAAGTGAAGTTTTATAAAAAATCTCATATGTATTTTTACATTCTCATTCCACCATCAAATCTTAAGACAGAACCATTCATAAATGGATTTTCAATAATACTTGCAACAAAATGTCCAAAGTCTTCAACCTGTCCTTGACCTAAATTATCATACGTTTCAGGAGGATAATATCTATCAATAAATTCCTTTTGAAATTTTTTAATCCCTTCTTCATCATTTACACCATAACCTGCCTTGATTCCATTAATTTGCATATTTGTAGGAAATGTTCCTGCATTTATTGAATTAACTCTAATGCCCAAATGCGATAGATCCCGTGTCATTGGCAATACCATACCATTAATTGCAGCTTTGCTTGTAGAATAAGGTAAAGACATTTGTAATCCTTCAGTAGCACAAACAGAACTTGTAAAGCAAATAACACCCCTTTCGCCTCTTTCATTATGAGTGTTTTTTGCCATTGCTTTTGAAGCATATTTTGCCAAATGCAACGAACCAAAGTAATTTACATTCATTGTATTTTTACAAATATCAAGGTCAAGCTCCAGATTTAATGCTTCATTATAAGTACATGAATATGCCGCTATCCCTGCACAAGATATTACAGCATCAATTTTACCAAATTTTGTAACACATTTGTTAATTGCAACTTCAACTTGCTCTGGAATACTAACATCGCATACCATATATTCAACGTCGTCATTGAACCAACCTTCTGACGTTGCGGCGTGTGGATATCGAACATCGGCTGCGCATTCTGCGGCGGTGATTATAAAATTTTTTGCACTTTTTAGCAACTCTTCATCTAAATCTATAATACAAATCTTTGCTTCTTTTGAAGCCAAATATTTTGCAGTAGCTAATCCCAATCCTTGTGCGCCACCAGTAATTAATACTACAGTATTTGAGTCAATCTTCATATTTCAATAAATAGAGTTTCTCTTAAATATCATAAATGATTTTACTATCTTTTTCTTCTTGACTATGT
>CETY01053844.1_pt1 | contig 16341 bp, 8 predicted proteins | sample 361551 | NCBI WGS metagenome assembly CETY01 (sample SAMEA2623135, study PRJEB7988) | marine metagenome | biome: marine biome (ENVO:00000447); feature: deep chlorophyll maximum layer (ENVO:xxxxxxxx); material: "saline water (ENVO:00002010), including plankton (ENVO:xxxxxxxx)" | depth 45 m | reverse complement strand
GAAATAACACCAGTTATTTGTTGACCTTCTGCAAATACACCATCATAGTCAACAATCTTAAGAACTCTAGGTCCAATCTGCCAACCAGAGTTGGTAGAAACATACCCAGTTGCTGTTGCTTGCTCTAAAGAATCACCTTGATATACAAGTTCACCTTCAAGGAAAGTAGAAGTGATAACATTAGCAGTAGCAGCACCACCAAATGATTCAGTTAAAATACTTTGACGACCTTCACCAGCGTTAACGAAGGAAAGAGCATCTCCAAGTTCTGCGTTTTGTGGAGTAATAGCAACCTTCAACTGATCATCTTCTAGAGAATTTGCAGTACCAGAAATTGCATAGTAAGTAGTATTTGGATTAAGACGACCTGTTGCACCAGCAGCTAGAGGATAATCAGCACCATCTCCAGTATCTGTTACAGCAACACTAACTTCTGCACCATTAGTAATACCATGTGGATAAGCAAACTGTAATAAACCTAAGTCAAGGTTTACAACATAGTTGAATGAAGACCTAAGACTTACAGCAGGAGTAGAAGAATATCCAGCACCTGGGTCTTTAACTTCAATTTGATCTAATCGTCCATTCTTAATAGAAGCTTCAGCAGTTGCATTAGCTCCACCACCACCTGTAATAACTACAGTTGGAGCAGTAGCGTATCCAGAACCTGGATTAGTTACTGTAATACTTTCAAGTATACTTGTAGAAGTTAACTGTGCGTTAAGTGGGAATGTAATCTCAGGACGTAAAGTGTAGTCATGTGGATAATCATAACCAAAGTTATTATTCTTAAGTTTCTTAATCTTACCAACTTTATCACCTTTGGTGAAGATAGATGCTTCAGTACCGAAAGGTGGAATAACAACTATTAATTCAGCACCAGAACCAGTTAATCCAGAACCAAGAATACCAGTAATACCTTCAACATCAATTGTAGCAGAAGTATATCCTTTACCTGGAGATGTAACAAGAACTTCTTGAATCTGACCTGGAATTGTTACACCTTCATCATCAACTCCATCTTGAACAGTAATTTGAACAAATCCACCTTCACCATCACCAGCAATAGGTACACCATTATATGTTCCTACAGCATATTCAGTTCCTGGTTCAATAATTTGAACTCTTTCAATTTTTCTTGTAGATGCAATACCAGTAACAATAGGCAACTTAGTATAGAAACCACCTGGATTAATGATACGAATATCTCCAATAGAACCAACTGCTTTAAGAGAGCTTGTAGTATATGTTGTTTGTGTTATATCACCGTCACCTTCTGGTTCATTTAATAATGGGAATTTGAAAGTATCAGCACCACGAGTAATCGTTTGACCAGATGTTGAACTAATTACAAAATTACCAGTATAAGGTGAATCAGTTACATCCAAATAACTATCAGAAATTACAGGAGAATCACTTCCTGTTCTTGAAGGATCGAAGTAATAGGATATATTAGTAACAATATTATTATCAACCTTTAACTTAACTGATGGATTTGGTTCTCCTTGACCAGTTACACCAGGAGTACCTATTCTCTCAATAGAGTTGAAAGAATACTCCAATTTATAAAGATTATCCTTAGCAAATGATAAATTACCACCAATTAATGAACCATGACTTAGATCAAAGATATACTGGTGTCCATAGTACATCTTAAGTGTAGGTGATTTAACAAAGATATTAACAGAACTACCACTAGTTGCAGGTGAAGTAAGAGCAGCTTGTGGTAATTTATATGTAAATTCAAGTGGACTTACAATAGTATCAACAGCAAATGCACCATCATACTCATCATATACAAGACCATTATAACTTTGTGATGGATTACCATCAATATAAATCATTTCTCCTTCACTAAGATAATGACTTGTTCCTGTAATAACATAAACTTCATCACTATTAGCAACAGCAGTTACTTGAAGTATTCTTTCTAAGTTAGAAATTAGAGTAATCTTAGTAACAGCAGTTAAGTTTATTATCTGGCATGTGTTATAATCTGAGTTAAAAGATATATCACCAGAATTAAGTGCAACTACAGAACCAACAATAAATGGTGATGCACCAGAAACTTCATCAATTCTAACTGAATAATCTGCAGTATTAAATGGTTTAAATCTAGCAAAAGTGTGTAAATTATTAGTTCCACCTATATTAGCAGGAGCATCATAGGTGTTCATATTGATATCAAATGTTCCAGGAGTTGTGTTATTTACTTGTGCAAAGGTATAACCCTTCATTTCATTAACATCATTTGGAATAGGACCAACTATTCCATAACTATCCCCTTCATTAAATTGCTCACTAACTAATATTCCTTCATTTAGATCATCTGTCCAAGTATTATTCTGTACAGCAATATAAATTTTCTTATTAGGAATGTCTATCTTAGTAATATATCCACTATTAATAAATGTACCACTAGAAAGAGTATTAAGCCTTAACTTAGAACCTACAGTAAATATAAATGGTTGATTAACAGTTAACTCTTGAATGTTGTCAATTTTAACTGTATTAGTAACTTTAAAGAAGTATCTATCCTTAACTACAGCAGATACTTGTAATTTCTGAGAACCTGGAGAAGGAACTGTTGCAGTTCTAGAACTCCAAATATCATTAGTATATGTCAATGTCTCCGTACCTGGAGTCATTGTTATAGTAGCATCATCAAAGTCTAAAGTTTGTAGACCTGCATCACCTAATGCAAAATCAGCCTCTCCAACTACCAATGTAGATCCTGTTACTGGAGTTACAGCAGTTCTAACAAATCCAATTTGAGTATTTGTTTGTAATCCTTTGTCGCCTAATCTAGTAGCATCAGCATTTTTATCTACCTTTAATCCCCAACCATCATAATCAACATAGTCATACTTGGTTATATTATTAGTAAACCAAGCAGTATCTGTCCAAGCATATGCAAAAGCAAATGATGCTACAGGTGGTAAACTTGATATATCAGAAGGTACAGTTGGTGTAACTGCTCTATTTCTCAATCTAATGTTGTCGATAAAGAATTGACCTTGATAATCTTTATTGAAATCTGTGGCAAGAGTACCAAAACCAATCTGGTTACCAAAATAAAGATCTTTATTACCAAAGGCAGTATTTGATAATGTTCCACTAATTACTTCTATACCATTAACAAATGCCTTAAATACATTACCTTCCTTCCTTACAGCAATAGTTTGCCAACTATTATCAGCATACATTGTTGTCTGAGAAGATGATTGACCTGAACCATTAATTAACTGAGTTGTTTGATTGGTAATAACCATTTGCAACTCACCAGAGGAATTATCATACCCTAACCATAGTCCACCAGTAGCATCTCTAGCACCACCAATACCTACTAAAGTTTGAACATTCTGGGATAAAGTCTGAGATTGTGATGCAGACTTATATACAAAGAACTCTAAAGTCCAATCATCTGATAATACTGTCCCTAAATCAGATGCAGCAACTTTAAGATAAGAATTTTCCCATGTAGAACTAGATCCAGCAGGTTGGTAACCATAAATTTTTGCCATATTATCAGCAAAAGTTACAGCACTACTTGCTCCAACAGAAGTTAAAGTGTAATGACCTGTTACATCTGTTTGCTCATTGGCAGCAAAATCAAAGATAAACTCATTTCTATTCCACTGAGTTTGACCATTAATATAGATATCACCAGAATTATCAGCATTAACAGCGTGTACCGTAATACCTTCTATACGCTTCTTATCAAATTCATTAGTAGTATGATTTTTAATCGTACCATCATATCCTATCTTAACTGAATCTACTGTTTTAACACCAGTTGTAGTATTGTCCCTAGTAAATGCTAAATTTAAATCTCCAAAAATATCAATAGCACTCTTCTGAGCTAGATTAATATCTCTACCAGGAGCAACATAACGATAATTCCAGAGTATAGTACCAGATGTATTAACTTTAACAACCCAGAAACTATCTCTAGTTGTAACATCAGACTTAAGTCTTAATGTTGTAGAAATATAACACTCATTAAACTCATCAAAAACAAGACTACCATCAACTAATGAATATAAAGTTGTGCTATATTCTTTAATAAAATCTACATTAATTGCATTTGTAGTAATAGTTGCTTTACCAAATGCAATATTGATATCAGTACTAGTACTATTTTCTGCTACTTCCATCAAGAAGTATAATTCATTAACACCAGAAGTGGTCGTAATGACCTTCATGTCTATAATCTTTTCAGATTTATTTGTAGAAACAAGTTTTCTCTTAATTGCAAAGTTACCAGTGGTATCAATAGATGCTATAAACGCATCATATGGATTACTAGAGTTAGTATTAGTGTAACCACCGATTGCATAACGAGTATCACTCCATTTTTGAATTGCCGAAACATGATCAGCACGAGTAGAACCAGATATACCAGCATATCCTTTCTGGAACTGTAGTGCAGCACTTAAACCATTTTCTGCTTGAGTATACTTAACAAGTATAACATCTGGGTTATATGCATTAAGTAAATTGCTATTTGGTTGATTATTACCAACTAACCAGACATCATTACCATCTACATAAAGTTTTTGGAATTCTGTATAATATTGTCCATCAGTGCTTTCTAAAGTATTTTCCCACTCTTTAACACCTGTAGCAGATAATTTAGCAACAAAACCTACTGAATTACCAATACTATCTTTTGTTTTACCACAAATAAAGATTTCTTTACTATCACTAATAACAGTATCATTAATTTTCACATAATTATTATTTTCAATCTTAGAAATGTAATAATCTGCTTTTTTGAATATCTGTGGATGAGATAGAATAACACGAGGATTAGAAGTATAACCAGAACCAGAATTTATAATATTAACAGTCTCAATAGCACCAACAGCAGATACAACTGCTTCTAATTTACCAGAACTACCATTACCATCAATTGTTATAGTTGGTGGAATATCTGTATTATATCCAGAACCTCTTTGATCAATTACGATTTGTTCTATACCTTTATATTGACGAACAGTAAACGTCTTATTAGTATTTTGCATTTGTGGAGTATAGTCCACAAATACAGTATCTCCAGCAATTAAATTATGAGGGTCATTAGTCTTTAAGACACCGTAATTATCACCACTAATATTTTCAAAACTATATGCAGCAACTGATTCACCCTTAATTTTTGAAATACGAGCAGAAACGCCAGTACCATCAGTATCAGTATTATCAAATATCAAACGGTCATCTACCTGATAATTTTTACCTGGATTTTCAATAGTGAATCCAGTTACAGATGCATCTTCAAACTTAGTAGTAGTCTCTACTTCAATATCAACTTTAGAGTCAAACTTAACTTTAGGGAAGTAATCAAATAATTGTAGAGGTGATTCCTCAAACATTTGATCGGGGTCAGCAGTTTCAAAATCATCAATTATACCATCTCTATTTTCATCCTCTACTTCAAAGAGTAATATTTCACCATCTTCAGTTGTTAAAGCAGCAGTAGAAGCATTAGGAACCCTATCAACATCAATATCTACATTTTCATAAGGATCTCTATAACGTACAACACCTTGAGGGATATTTTGCTGTACTGCATCAGGACTAAGATTCCATAAATCAACTACAGAGTTGTAACTAGGTCCAATAACATATGGGAATAATGGATTACCTGTTTCAGTAGCATCTATAGTAACGAAATAGCAATAATTACCATTAGGAAAGTCTGGAGTCTTACAAAAACGACCATTATATTGATCTAAATCACCTAAACCAAAGGTATACTTATAATCTTCTACAAAATTACCAGATGGTTCTTCTGTTAATAATGGACCAGCAGTTCTATTTGGAGTTGGATTAGTAGTATCATCATAAACCAATTCCGTCTTCAATTCATAAGAAGTTCTAAGTCGTACAACTGTAGAACCTTGGTCAGTAGGATCTTGGAATCCATAAGGACCATAAATTGGATTACCGTCAAATGCCCAACCTATAATTGGAGAGTGTACTATTTGTTCTTCTTTTTCTAATATATTTCCTGTACCAACTTGCTCGTATAGGTTGTCACCAAGGATATATCTCATCTTCTGAGGATTTGAAAGGTGAGCATACTCACCACCATACTCATTATTATAACCAGTAAATACAGAACCTTTAGCAGAGTCAAATTGTGAAGTTGCCTGAAGATTGTAATTCCATTGGAAAACATTAGCAGTAAATGTTGCATTTTGACCAACAGAAGTCAAATTGATAATAGTTGTACCTTGAACATAGTTAATACCTTTATTGATAATCTCAATACCAGTAACCCTACCAGCATTTTCACCATCTGTGTCAATAGTAGCTCTTGCAATTGCACCAAATCCAACACCCTGAATAGTAACTTCAGGTGCAGTAGTGTATCCAGATCCAGCAGAAATAATAGCAATAGATATAATTCTACCATCATTAACAATTGCCTGTGCAACAGCACCTTTACCAGAACTTAGTGTTACTGTTGGACTTGAAGTATACTCAACACCACCATTAGTAATAGCAATAGACTGAATAGGTCCACGAATAGATGCAGTACCAGCAGCACCTTGACCTTCTCCACCAACAATAGTAATAGCTGGTTGTGATATATAACCAGAACCACCTGCTTTAATTAGAATACGTGAAACTTCACCCTTAGTGATAATAGCCGTTGCAGCAGCACCAGAACCACCTCCACCAACAATTGACACCAATGGAGATGAAGTATATCCAGAACCACCATTAGTTACAGTAATTTCACTAAGAGAACCGTTGACTACAACATTTGCAGTTGCACCTTCTCCACCACCACCTGAAATTGTAATTGCAGGAGGAGACGCAGCATCATACCCAGAACCAGCATTAGTAATGCTAACATCAGTTACAGCACCAAATGTTTTAGATAAAGTGGACTTATATGACCAAATTGATACACCATTAACCCAAGTACCAATTGGACCTGAATTAATAGTATTTTTAGTTGAAATAGTCGTAGGTACTTTAGGGAACCTATTTAATTTACGCTGGTTACCTGGAAGAAGTGCAGAACCTGGAAAAGGTCCAATTTCATAGTTAGGAATACCTGTAGATGCAACATAAACAAAATCATCATTAAAGAATGAGTTCTGTATATTTGTTGTATATGGACTAATAGCAGTATTAACAGCAGAGTTAATAGACTTACCTTTATTAAGGTCAACAGATACTAGGATATTACCCTGTGGTATAACAGTAGCAGGTTGAGGTAAATTATATTGGAAAATAAGGTCACTATCCCTAGAAGTCACCAAAAATGTTCCGTTATAGATGATTGGGTTAGCACCATAAATGGTGACCTGATCTCCAACCAATAGTCCATGATTATTACTACATGTTACTGTTGCAGATTGGTTATTAATACCACCATATGTTATAGTAGTAACTTCAATTAATTTTTTAACGTTATATAACCAAGTTGTTAAATCTGGTCCAACTCCAGTACCACCAAGTTTAGAAACTGTTAATTTATCCCCAGGTAAGTAATAAGAACCAGTATCAGTCAACGTTGTTTGTTGGGCATCAACAATACCAACAATATTCATCACCACTTCTTGTGGTGTATCTTTATTAAGATAAACTCTAAAGTTTGATGTTACTCCAGTAGCAGAATCCCAATTTTCTACAATATTATTAACAGATCGTGTACATTCTATAAACTGGTTAAGAGACTTCTCTTTATACTGTACAAGTTCTGCATCAGATCCAGTACCAATTAGAAATTCACCATTTCTCTCTGGCCAACCAATTGTGGAGTCAACTGTAATAATTCCATTAGTAAAATCTAATGGTTCAGCAAGTTTAGTTTTATATGGAACAGTAAATATACCATTAATAGTTTCTTCAGAAAGAACTAATTCATAAATTGTCTGTTCTGAAGTTTTAATAGAAATAAAGTTCTCAACAAGAGCAGTAGCATCTAATACGTTAGAATCTGCTATATCTGCTTCTTGTATTATTAATGCATCTTTAATATTAGTAGAATCACCGCTAACTAAAGTTGCACGAAGAATAGTATCAATAGACCAAGTAGCAGCAGAAGGCTTAATTATTTGGTCTTTTGGATATGAAATATTAACAGTTTCACCATATAATAACTTAAACAAATACGCAATACTATATGAAGTACCTTTAGATGCGTAAAAATCTTTAATAGTCTTAATTGACGTTCTAACATCAATTTGAGAATAATCTAAACTAGGTACATCAGGTAAAAATTGTTCTGTGTACTTATCAAGTAATCTTTTAATGAATAATGCATCTAAACATTTAACAGAAACATTTTTTTCTGCTGTTGATGCTACAGTATCATTAGAGAATATAGCATTACCATCTTCTGTATATTCTTTAATACTACTTGCTGCTCTAGCACATCCTTCAAATTTTGCTTTGGTATATCCAGTACCATTTTGATTTACTGTAAATCCAGTAACCTCATTCAGTCCTACAGTACCAGATGCCTCTGCAGAAGGTGGACTTTGAATAAAAATAGTTGGTGGTTCGGTTGCACTATACCCAGAACCAAAATTAGTAATATTAATATCAATAATTTGTCCGTTAAAAATTGTTGCTACTGCAGAAGCTCCAGTACCACCAGCATAATTACCAATACCATCTACTCTTTCATCAACAATATAAACAGATGGAACATCTTGATATCCACTACCACCACTTAGAAGTTCGATATCAGTTACTCTTCCATCACCATCAACCTTAGTTTGTAAAATTTGTGCTCCTGTTGGATCTACAATAGCAACTCTAGGAGTTCCAATATATCCTTGACCAGCATTTAATACCTGAATACTAGTAACCTGCCCATCAGTTAAAACTGCTCTTAATGATGCTTTGATACCATTTTCTTCAGTTGGAGGGTCAACATAGATGTCAGGTACAGTTGTATAACCAATACCACCCTTAGTTACAGTTACACTACCACTAATAGAACCATTAGACATGGTTGGAGGGGCAATTGTAGCACCTCCAGGCTGTGTAAAAGTAAGTCTAGGTGTGAACGTATACCCACTACCAGAATTAAGGATTTCTAGAGCACTAACAGCACCATTTGTAACAGTTGCTTTAATAGAGGCTGTAGTAGAACCTGGTTTTGTAGGTTCTTGTACAGTTACCAAAGGTGGGTTTGTATCACTATATCCATAACCTCCATCAAGAAGAGAAACACTCTTAATACCATTAACTAATGCTGTTGCAGATGCACCTGATCCAGTATCAGAATTTATAGAAACCTTTGGAGGATATTCAAATCTATAATTACTTCCATTAGAACTTGTAGAAATACCAGTTAATTGACTATCATCATCTACACGTGCATATCCGATAGCACCAGAACCAAAAGAAGGAATTGGAGCTTCAACAGAGTATAATGCCAAAAATCTACCATTTAAAGGTGCTTCTTTAAATATAAACTGATTTCCATCAATAAAGAAATCTATTTTGGGTAAAAGTAACTTATTATCATAAATTCCTAATACATATTCATCTATAACAGGTTCATATGGTTCACCATTTCTTGTCATAGTGAATTGACGTTTAGATTCACCAAAACCATTTGATAAATTATCAATTGGTACAATAGTATTCTCAACAAAACCACTCAAATATGTAATAAAGGTACTAGAAGCACCATCTGCATCTAATTTCTGTCTTGGTGCTTCTGTAAAGATAATATCAGTACCCTCTACAGTATAATCAATATTAGGGATTAAAACTTCACCATAAGACTGAACAATCAAATGCTGTGCTGTAGGAGGAGCAATTGGATTATTTTGAGAAGTTAAAGGAAATTTTTGAGTTGTTCCATCAAATAACGTTAATGGACTTGCAAGTCCCAACCATTTTAACTTAACTTGTTCATATGAAACACCTGGACTTAATGCAATATTAGGAGCATGAGTTGTCTTTTCATAATATATTACTTCATCACCAATCAAAATAGATCCATCGTTCTCTAAAAATGAATCTACACTCTCTACAACTATAGTATCATCAGTAACTGATATAGGTTCTACAATCTTAGTTGAACCATCAAGTATTCCTATATCCAGTTTATCAATATCCAAATATTGTAGGAAATTGTTTAAAATATTTTGCCCTAATCCAGTCTTTTCTTGCGATCTGTAATAATATTCAATGAATTTATTAAACAGAGGATACTCATCCTCTATGAAAGCTGGGGTCTGCGACCTTACTGATTGGGAGACTTTATTGATATTTGCCATCTAATTTAGAAACAACTAGAAGTGAGAGAACCTGTATTATTAATTGAAGCAACTTCAACTAGAGTTGGTGCTTGGTTAAAGACCTTTGGTGTCAAACTATTTAGAGGTACAGTAGGAGGTGGTGTTGAACCAGTTGGACTTACTGTAACTTCTGGATTAATTAAATTAATAATAGTACCAGGAGTAGATGCTGGAATAGTAGAACTGTTGGAAGGTATAAACAACGTTGGTAATGATAAATCTGTAGGAAGTTGATTTGTATCAATTACACTTCCTACACCAGTAACAGCATCAGATAGATTTAAATTTGTAGATGATGGTATATTATCACCAGCACCGACAATATTAATAGGACCAATGCATATATCACCAGTATCATAATTAATAGAACCAGCATTAGTATTAGTGTATACCTTCTTATTTCCAGTGTTATAGAAGGTTCTTAACTTACCAAATCCATCATCTTCAAATTGCTGATCAATTCCAGGTCTATCTGCTGTCCTAAAATTACCTGATAATATCACAGGTTCTTTCTTACATCCAGCAGCATCAGCACCATCAACGTTACTTGGAGCACTATTGTATAGTGCAGAACCAGTAGAAATACAATAAGTATTAGTTTGATTAGTTTGAGGTTTAATATATTTCAAAAGTGATGTTTGAACGGAAACATCAGTAATTGCCTTATCGGATAAGGTAATTGCCTTTTGGAATTGTTGATTTCTAAATGTTGAGTTAAAGTTGTTAATCTGAGTCTGAGTAGCCCAATCACCAACACTATTCTGTATATTTGTTTTAATAGCAGATGTATTGTTAGTTACACCAGTATCGTATAAAGCATATACTTTAGGATAAATGTAAAGTTGATCTGGGTCAATAACTACAGGGTCAATAGATGCCATTGCATAACTCCTAAGATCTGCAGCAATGTTCTTTTTAGTTGCATCGTTTAAAGAAGAACCAGTCTTAGTCTTAATAGCAATATAGACTTTACCGTAAATTGGTGGATTTAAAGAGTCACCACCATAAGCAATAACAGAATCTGCATTAGAATATATTTTTTTAGTTATTACAGCATAATCCTGTGCTGTAACTGCTCTGTATTGAGATGAGTAGTATCTAGGAGCCATATACTTAATAGACTCAACTGTCTCCGCAGGAGCACCTTGCTGTGACTTTTCTTTTGTTGTTAGGGTAACATCTCCATTTGGAGGTGAAATTCCAAGACTATCGCTAAGAGAACCTATAAAAGTAAACTTCTGTACTTCATTTGCTTCTGTACCAGAAGTAACCAAATACTCTAAATTAATAACTTCACCATCTTTAAGTTTTCTACCAACACTATCATCACCAAATCTTACTTCATATCTTTGATCTTCACCTTCAGCAATAAAATAAACCCTAGTTGAAGCAGTTAGATTTGTAACCGTATCAACTAAATTGTATAAGTCAGATGTAGTAGATGCTTCATTAGGTTTAACAGTGACTATTAAAGTGCTTATATCTGCATCTTCGGCAGGTATTTTGTAATTTTGATTTTGGAAAGTATTCACATTATAAGAAAAGTCCATAATAGAACCCTCTTTAACCATTAAATTATCAAATATAGCAATACCAGTGGTCGTATTAACCTCTACAGTAGTGTCTGAAAGTATATTCCATATAAAGTTTCCACCACTTGCAACTGGACCCTTAGAAAGCGTTATACTACTAGGATAAGCACCATTTGTCTGTGAGGTCTGAACCTCTACATGTAAACATGCCTTAGAACATGAAATAGATCTAGGGACATAGTTTAAAAGTTTAGCAATACTAACAATATTATCTCTTAGTGTCGCAGAAGGAAGAAACGCTTCATTCATCGACATATTTGCATTAAATGCAGTATAATATGTGTTATATGCTAAAGTATCAATAAGATATGATAATCCTGACCCCTCAAAATCATAATCCGAGAATTCATTTCTAGTTCTCAGATAAGTTTTGATGGAAGATTTAATATCATCAAAATCTAATGCTGTCAGATTATTCGGTTGCATTATCCAGCTCTTTGTAAAACAAATTTAACTTCTTCAACTATAGGTATACCTACAACTTGATACTGAACTGTTACTGATATTTTATTATTCCCTTTAAATGGGATACAATTAACATTCCGTAGTTGTACTCTACGCTCATACTGATTAATGGTATTTATTATCTCACTCTTGATTGCGTCTGCACTAAAGGCATCTAAAGGTTCAAATAACAAAGAATACACTCCACACCCAATATTGGGTTGAAATGGTTTTTCACCAGGAGTTGTCATTACTAAGTTTCTAATAGATTGCTTAATAGAATTATCATCTTTAACGATAGATACATCATCAGTAAATGGATTTTTACCAAATGCCATGCCAATATCATTAAATGACCTAGACTTTGCTAGATCTTTACTACTAAGTGGTTTCAGTGCCATTATCTTTAGGTGAGTTATTACCGATATCCTTTCTCATCAATTTATCACTTCTAGGGTCTGTAATTAAGTATTTACAATACTCCCATCCATTCTTCTTAAATTCATCGCTCATATCAACTGGTCTATTAGCAACAGACATAACAATGGGGATATACCAATAATATTTAGCGTTGTTCCCACAACTTATACGCTAAAGAGATTCTAAGACCATTAAAGAATCTAGAAGGTGCATCTGCATAATGCCATATATTACCAGAAAATAATACTGCTCTATTAGGTTTATGGATAACAATTGCATGACCTTCATCCCCACTTTCATTTAAAAATATCAAATGCCCTTGCATATCAATATTCCATTGCAATGATGGATAATATAAAAAAGTCATATCCCCATCATCTTTATGAGGAGTACCACATTGTCCAGCAGTTTGACCATTAGCATATATCCTTTCAATACTTCCAAAGTTTCTATCTAATTTCTCACAAATCTTTTTATATAAGAATGTATTAAAATATTCGTCTTTTTCTAGATCATCAGAATGCCAAAATGAATTGGTCTCACTACCACCTGTAAGATGCCATTGAGACTTTATTAACTTATTAAGAACTTCTTTTTGGATTTCTTCTGAAAAGAAATCATTATAAACTTCAATCATCCTTGTATAATATCATAAAAAGAAACATTGAAAGATAGACTTATTCTTTCATTATCAGTTGTATTAGTCTGTATACCATGCATTAACCAACCAGGAAATAGCATAAGATTGCCTTCTTTGGGTTTAAATTCATGGCGAGGGGTTAAATTAGAATATACTTTACTTGTACCTAAATGGGGGTTGGGAGAATCAAAAAAGAGATTTCCATCTTCACCATTTGTTTTAACATAATATACACCTGATATATCAGAACCACCATGATGATGCATATGTCCATAATTACCTTTTTTAAATAAAGAGAACCATGACTCTGTAATCCTACAATTACCATTATAATTTAAATATTTACAATATTCTATTATATGCTTTGTCAATTCTGCGGTAAATTTATTTAATTTAAATTCTTCTAGTACATTTAATCTAAAGAAAATATCAGTCAAATAATGACTAGCCCAAACAGGATTCATTTGAAATTCTGCTTTTTCATTTAAAGCAGAAAATAGTTCCTTTTGAACGTTATCAAAATCTCCTATTTGAGTTGAATACACTGGAGTTGGATACAGATTCATAATAGAATCTTCGGATTCAATGATATACCTATCATTGACATCTTGGGGTTTTTCCATTAACGATATCTTTTAGATACGATCATTTCTCCACAGAAATCACTTATTGCTTGTACTAACAATTCACGGAATGATTTACCTGCATCTCCTTGAATCTCTTCAAACATGTACATATTCAATCTAAATGCAAAATTCGCTTCTGCTATTATCTCATTAATCTGATGTTGGTCAACCTCTATGAAATCATCTAAAACACTACGATATGAAGTCTTAAATCCCTTTTTATCACTAATTTCAGGAAAATCATAGAAAGCAAGTCCATCATCTGTCAATTTTAGTGCTTTTTTAGCAATATTACCAAGAATAACACCTCCTGATAGGTCTCCCATGTATCTTGTGTAGTGATGTGCTATTAATAGCATAGGATTATTCTTTGCTACCTCATGAATACGATTAACGTACTGTTGCGTTGCTTCCGTGGGATATATCTTATCTTTCCAATCTGGACCCCAGAAGAACTTAACATCCTCAATTAATGCGTCTTTTCTCGCAAGACCATTTAATCTGAGGGGTCCAATATAGGGATCATCCTTTAATTTGTCAACCTCAGTTTCCATAGCTTGATATATGAAATAAAAGTTGGCAACTAATTGAGAGTAATTAGCATGATCAACAACTCCTTTAAGGAATTGTCTCACATATGTTGTATTTTCTGCCATTGAGTGAGATTTTTTAGTTCCCTCCTTCAATTGCTTAGAAAATGGTCCTTCTAGTAATGTTGTCATAATTATTCAAAAAATAGGTTTCCAGATACAATAACTCTACCATCACATTTATTAGGTGGTACTTTATGTGATAATCTACCATCAAAGATAACTATTTTACCTTCTTCTGGTGGGATTGATATATTACCCTCTTTAAACATTAAAGGTGATGACCCTTCTGGACAATTCGCATAGTATGCAAATGATCTTCTAGAAGTTCTATGATTGTGCCAATCAATACGATCACCTTCACCATACCTAACACCCCATACTTCACCACTTTTGGGTGTTAATCCATATGTACCTGGTAATAATTGAGTTACTATAAAATTATATAACTTTTCAATCTCTGGGCATTTTTTATGAGAATCCCAATCAGTCATATGTGCTTTACAAGCTTGTGGTATCATACTAAATGCTGGTGCATTAGTAATCCAATCAACCATTCCTTTATTATCCCTTGCCCAGAAAGGATACTCATGCTCATTTACTAATAATTCAACTTCATCTCCACGAACATTCTTAGGTGATACTGTTAAACCTTGAGATTCTCTAAAAGCTTCCATAATTGGTGTAACTGCCTCTGGTTCGGGTGGTATTGATTCTTCTTCAATTGGTGTAGGATAGTTAACAACCTCTTCCCCATTTTGAATATAAGTCTTACTAGTATCCAAGAAAACATTACCAGAAACTGATATTCTATACTCATCACTATTATAAAAAGGATATACCTGATGTCTTAACCAAGAAGGGAATAATAACATCTTTCCTTCCATATTTTTACTCATTTTATATACATACGACCTCATTCTTCCTGATATATCAGCATATGAAATTTCAAAATCAGAAATTACATTACCATTACGATTTTGTCCTATAGGTAGATCATTTTGTTCTTTTGAATCAGTTGGAACTTTTAACCAAATAACAAAACTATAAATGCCTGTATGCTTATGAAGAGGATTAAAATCACCTGCTTTTTGATAATTTACCCACCAATTTTCCATATAGAATGGATGTCTACTAGGTATTGGTATTCCTTCCCCTTCATTCTGAATATTTCTACCATATGCTTCCGTAAGTGTTTGTAACGAATGGTCCCAAAACTCCTGTCCTATTTCTTGAGATAATTTATAACTATTCTCAACGTGTCCTGCTAAATTTTGTGTGTGACTATCTTGTTTTTGCTCTATTGCTTTCCAAATAATATCCAATTGAGGTTCAATTAGATCTATTTCTAACCATCCAGCATTGGGTGGTTTAATTATTTGTACACGTGCGATATCCGCATCTCTTTTATCAGAATCGTCATTGTAAGTAAATTGTGAGGTTTGATTGAAAACTTCCACGGCAGTTGGGTATTTTGAATAATCTAAGTGTGCTAGAGGATTATTTGAATCCTCATAGCGGTAATGCTCCTTAAAAGCTTCAGTATTAAAGGGAGCACCCATCACCTCCCTTGTCCTCTATATCTTTTACCCTTCTTATTACGAGAAGTGGCACTTATTACAGTGTTTTGACTTTTTCCTTGACGAGTCTTTTTAGGTCTTGCTGGAACATAGTTACCACTATCGTTCCATGCACCTGCTGATTTTGCCATAATTAAATTCCAATGTATACATTTGCACTACTGCC